>Ga0137397_10000151_pt1 | contig 46010 bp, 20 predicted proteins | sample czorhiz116metaG_FD_106658 | JGI IMG/M metagenome (GOLD analysis project Ga0137397, IMG submission 106658) | Vadose zone soil microbial communities from Angelo Coast Range Reserve, California, USA - czorhiz1.16 metaG | ecosystem: Environmental > Terrestrial > Soil > Vadose zone | place: USA... | reverse complement strand
TCGCCACAGGCACCGTGACGCCGCTCGCCGAGATCGAGCTGTCTGTGAACTGTCTCGACGTCGTGTTCACCTTGATCGTGACGTCCCCGTTCACCTCCGCGAAGTCCGTCACGCTCACCATCAGCGTCCCGGTCGCATACAGAACGATGCCCGGGGTGACTGCCGTCGGCGCCGGGTCCGGGTTCTCGTCCGTCAGGATGATCCCCACCATCCCGCCCGTGGCCGACACCGACACACCGCCCGTCCCAAGCTTCGCCTCCAGGTTCGTCGCCACCAGGTGGATCGACTCCCCCACCTTCTCGAACTTCACCACCGGTGTCGCCACCGTCGCCGACGTGATCGCCCCCGTCGCCGACGACGTCCCAGGCGCCGCCGCTCCCAGCCGGAACCCGAACACCGTCGCCCCGAAGTTCGCCACCGAGAAGTCAGGCGTCGTGTTCGCCCCGATGGGCACAGGCACCGACACCGAGATCCCACCTGCCGAGATCGTGCTGGCCGTGAACGCCGTCGCCCTGGTGTTCAGCACCGCCGTCACGTCGCCGTTCACTTCGGCGAAGTCGGTCACGCTCACCATCAGCGTCCCGGTCGCGTACAGCACCTCGCCGGTGTCGTCCATCACCATCCCGACCGAGGCGTTATTCGCCGACACTGACACCCCGCCCACTTCGATTGAGGCCACGGCGCCGGTGACGGCCATCCGGACTTCGCCGCCCACCTTCTCGAAGCCGAAGTTCCCGGACAGCTTCAGGAAGCCGCCGATCTCGAAGCTGAGACCGGTCCCCGAGACGGCCGAGACGCCGTCGGAAATGGTCGGAACGTTGACTGTGATGGCTCCGACACCCACGGTCGCGGCCGTGAACTCCGCCCCGGTCGTGTTCTGCTGGACGGTCACGGTGCCGGTGGCATTGAGCAGGTTGCCGCCGGTCAGCTGGAAGTCGCCGCGGGCGTAGACGACGCGCGTACCGTCGTCATTCAACAGGACGGCCAGACCGGCGGCCGGGTCGGACCCGGACGTCACCCCGGCGGTGAAGGAGCCACTGCCGAGAGTGGCGGTGAAGTTGGTCGCGACGACCTTGACCTGCCCCCCGGCGGCCTCGATCGCCAGGTCGCCACTGATGTCGACGAATCCCGGGATGGAGACCGAACCGCCGGTGATGGAGGCGCTGGAGAGCGTGAAGTAGTCACCGAGGACCTGTCCGAGGGCGTCGTTCGCCGTCGCCGAGCCGGTGGCCAGCCGGACACCGCCGGCGACCTGCTTGACCACCAGCCGGAGCCCGGCACCCGTGTCGACGACGTCGAAGTACAGGCTCCCGTCCCCGAATCCGAACAGGCCGCTTCCGGTCTTGAACGCGCCGGTGATGGAGGCCCCACCCCCGGACAGGACCAGGAAGTCGAAGGTCTGGCCGACCGTAGGGACGAACCCGCCGACCAGCGAGACATGAAGCCCGGTCGAGACCAGGCCGGCAGGATCATCCAGGACGGCGTTGCCGGTGACGGTCAGGACGTCGAAGTCGCCCGCGCCGATCTCGACGGTCAGCGCCCCGCCCGCGTCGGTCACTACGTTGAAATCGGTGACCGTGTCATGGCTGAACACTCCCGGGTCGTTGATGGACTGAGGCAGGATGGAGGTCGTGCCTGCCGAGGGGGCGGCCAAGGGTTGCTCGGCCGTCGGTGCAGGCGAGTCTTGCCGCGGGTCGCGACCGCCCGTCGACGCCTGGATGAGGTCCCCAACTTCCTGCAGCAGGATCGAACGGAGGTCGACCCCAGCGGGGGCCGTGTCGGCGGCGCCGACGAACCATCCCCGACCGGCGGCAGAGGCGTCGATCTCGATCGTGTTGCCGTCGATGCGCGCCAGGACGCCGTCGGGAAGATCGGTGATTCGGAAATGAATATCGCCGATGGAAATTTGATCGGCGGTAAGGCTGGAGTTCAGCCAGCCGAGGAGGGCCTGCTGCGCGGCCGAGGAAAGGGGTTCGTTGCCTGACGAACTTCGACCGTCTGCGGCACCGCTGTTCGGTGCGCCCACGGCCGGATCGACGTAAGCGGAGTCGTGAGAGTCGTTAGCTTCGGGCGACGACGGGGGTCCGCGCGCGAGAGATGCATCGGCTGCGTCGCGGGGCTGCGCCCCGAGGTAGATGATGACTGGATGGTTCGTCGCCTCTCCCGGGTCAGCCGAGGGCCGACTGACGTCGCGCGTGACGTCCGAATTCCTTGCCGGCTGCGTCTCGTCGTCAGCCGTTCCGGACCTCTCGGGCGCGGAGTCGCTCCGCGCTGGAATCGCCTGGGCGATCGCCGCCGGCGCCACGCTCACGATGCCTGGAATTCCGGAGTCCGGCGCGGCCACGGGTCCCGGGGAGGGGATCGTCTCCGAGACGTTCCAATCGGACCAGGCGGCCGGGGCGTCCTCGATGTGCCAGTCAGCGGACACGTCGTCCGCCGATGCCCGCTCGACCCCCTTCTCGCGAGCCTGACGCTCGCCGTGAATCGTGGCCACGGCCGCGCTCTCGGCGGCGAGAAACGCCCGCTCCCTGATGGCCGAAGTGTCGGTCAGAACGAAGTCAGGTTCCTTGTGCTTGAGCAGGCCAGACAGGGGGAGAATCCCGTCGCCCGAAAGGAGGAGCCGCGGCTCAAGGGGCTCGAGAATCGCCACCCGGCGCCTGGTCGCCTCCCCCTGAGGCCGCGCAAACGGGCGGCCCCGGCGGGCACGTTGAACCCTGCGTTGTTCAGATTGCGGACTGCGCCCCAACCCACTCCCCCCCGGAGAAGTGGATGACTTATATGCCGGAGATCTCACGCTGTCAACATGTTTCCCGCCGCCGCAGGTCCTTTTTACGGGGTCTGGGCCTTCGGACGACCCGGATCGCCCTTGGGGGCGGGATGCTCGGCGGCGATCGGGAACCGCACCCAGCACTTGGTTCCGGCGGGCAGCTCGTGCTTCGGATTGGGCAGCTCGAGGCGGATGCCGATGGTGCCGCTGGCCGCATCCACGACCGGGTCGACCACCTTGACGACCGCCCGCTGTAACCCGACCCCCAAGGCCTCCCATTCGACGTCGGCCCGCATGCCGACGGTGATCTTGCCGTAGAGCTTGATCGGGACGACAACCTCGACACGCAGGGGATCGATCTGCGCCAGGTTCAGGATGACGTCCTCCTGGACGAACTCCCCGGGAGAGTACGAGCGCTTCACGACCACGCCGTTCACCGGACTGGTGATCGTCCGCTGTTTGAGCCGCGCCTCCATCTCCTTGAGCTCGAGCTGCAGGATCTGCGCCTCGGTTTCGAGCTCGTCCTTGTCGTTGCTGGAGATCATCTGCCTCTTGGCCAGCTCCTGGTTTCGCTTCGCCTTGCGGGCCGCGAACTCGGCCTTGGCCCGGGTCAGGTCGCAGGTCGCCTTTTCGACGTCGGACTGGAGGCGGGCCAGCACCTGATCCTTCTTCACGTAATCCCCCCTCTGCACCAGGACCTCGTCCAGAATTCCGGGGACTCCGCTGCTGATCTTCACCTCCAGATAAGGCTCGACCAGGCCCTCGAACCGTTCCGCGGCCAGCACGGGGCCGGCCGCGATGAGAACCAGGACGATGACGAGCGTTTCAGGCGAGCGAACACTCCATTTCATTCCGAACCCCCTCGGACTATTGGAAATACGCATTGATCTTCCTGAGATCATCGACTTGCAGCGTCCCGGCCGACTGCTTCAGTTTCAGGCTGTTCAGGATGTAGAGATAGCGCGACTGTGCGAGATCCTTCCGCGCGCTGAACAGGTCCTTCGTGGCATCGAGGACCTCCCGCCCCGTGTTCACCCCTGATCGATACCCCTCCTCCTTCGCCGACACGGTCGATTCCCCCGAGAAAACCGATTGAGTGAGGGCCTGAACACGGGTCATTCCCCCGATCACACCCTGGAAGGCCGAACGGGTCTCACGCTCTACGCGGCGCTTCGTCTTCTCGAGATCCTGGATCGCCATCTCGTGCCGCAGGGAGGCGGCCTGCGAGAGGGCGGCGGAGCGGCCTCCATCCAGGATCGGGATGGCCAGGCGGATGGACAGATTCTTGGATTGAATCTCGTTCCCTCCGGTGCCGATGGTGGCGCCGCCGCTGTCCACGTCGTCGTACGACGCGACGAGATCGAGGCGCGGCCTGTAGGCGGCCCGCTGGCGGTGCACTTCGCGATCGGCGATCTCGACCGCGGCCTGCTGGGCGGTGATGATCGGGTTCTGGAACATGGCCGCCTGAACCCAGGACTCGACCTCCGGACGATCGGGCGACACCAGAGGAAACGTCTCGCTCAGCTTCTTAACGTCCGTGGGCGGTTCGCCCGTCATCTCGGCGATCGCCTGGCGGCTCTCCTCCAGCGCGTCCTGGGCGTCGATCTCCTTGGCCTGCGCCAGTGCGAAGTGGGCGCGCGCCTCATGGACGTCGGTGATCGTCCCCATGCCCGATCCCAGCTTTTGCTCGCTCACCTCGAGCTGCTGCCAGTAGGCCATGCGCTCGGCGGTCGCCAGGTCGAGGTTGTCGCTGGCGGCCAGGTATCCGAAGACCACCTGCGCGAGGCGGAAGATAATGTCCTGCTCCGCGGCCGCGAACTTCGACCGGGCCTGCTGCACTTCCACCTGGGCCTGCGGGATCCGGCTGAGGGCTTCCGGCTGGTAGAGCGGCTGGGTCAGGGAGATGCTGTAGTTCTTGTTGAAGTAGTCGGTCTCGCCCTTGGCGTACAGGAAGTTGCTGCTCCGGGTGATGTCCTGGTAGATCTTCGTCGTCTGACCGCTGGCGTTCAGCGTCGGCTTATAGCCGGCCCTGGCCTCGCGCAGCGACTCGTCGGAGATCATCTGCTCGGCGCGCGCCGACAGGATCGTCGGGTCGGACGCTCTCGCCTTGGCGTAGAGATCCATCAGGTCCGCGGCCCGCGCCCCGTGCGCCTGCAGGCCGATGATCAAGACCGCCAGAAGCGGAACCATCCGCCGCCCGACATCACCACGCATCGTTTCACCTCTCCCCATGGGCCCTATTCCCCCTTCCCCGAAAACGCGAGGGCGCTGTCCACCGATTCGTCGAATTTCAGAAGATCGCGCCGCATCAGGTAATGCTTGCGCTCCGCGGCGCGCTGCGAGCTGCTCACCAGGTACGTCGCCAGCCACCGTCCCGCCGTCGATCCCGGATCGACGCGATCCGCCCGGATCCTGGAGAGGATTGGCGCCGGATGCGATCGAAGCAGCTCGTCCTCCAGGGACGCGAAGGCCTCGTAGGTGCCGGGCTCCCCCTGACGGCCGCAGCGACCGAACAGCTGGCGGTCGATGCGATGGGCGTCGTGTCGCTCCGTGGCGATGACGTGCAGACCCCCCAGATCCTGGACGCCCAGCTCCAGCTTGATGTCGGTCCCGCGTCCCGCCATGTTGGTGGCGACGGTGATCTGCTTCTCCTGTCCGGCGAGCGCCACGATCTCCGCTTCTTCCCTGTCCTGCAGGGCGTTGAGGACGCGGTGCGGCAGGCCGGCCTCGGCGAGCCGCCCCGACAGACGTTCCGAGTCGGCCACCGTGCGGGTCCCGACCAGCACCGGACGCCCCAGCCCGTGCATCTCCCGGATCCGCCGCACCACCGCCTCCCACTTCTCGTGGGCCGTCCTGAAGATGTAAAGTCCGAGCGAACGGCGCCGCAAGGGCTTGTTCGTGGGAAGGGCCACCACCTTGAGCCGGTAGACCGACCAGAACTCCCGCGCGGCCTCGCGCGCGGTCCCGGTCATGCCCGCCAGAGTCAGGTAGCGCCGGAAAAAACGCTGGTAGCTGATCCGCGCCATGGTCTCGGTCTCCACGGTGATCTCGCATCCCTCCTTGGTCTCGATGAGCTGATGGAGGCTCCCTTCCCAGGAGCGGCTGGGCATGATCCGGCCGGTGTACTCGTCGACGATCTGGATCTTCCCCTCCTTGATCACGTAGTGCTTGTCCTTCAGGAAGAGATGCAGGGCGGTCAGCGCCTTGCGCACGATCTCCTCACGCCGGAGGCGGCCGCTCCAGAATCCCCCCGCGGTCGCGGCGAAAGACTCCAGGCGACTTTTGCCTTCATCCGTCAGGTCGATGTCCCTCTTGGCGAAGTCGACCTGATACTCCTCTCCCTGCACCAGCCGGCCGGCCAGGCCGATCGCCTGCGCGTAGACCCCCGCCTCGTAGCTGGGATCCCCCTGGCCGGAGATGATGAGCGGTGTGCGCGCCTCGTCGATCAGCACGCTGTCCGCCTCGTCGACGATGCCGAAGCACAGGCCTCTCAGTCGCAGACCGCCGAAGCGGGGGGCGCCGGCCGCGAGCCGGCCCAGCTTCCCCTCGATCGCCCCGGGACGCCGTCCCATCTCGAGGCGGTCCTTCAGGTAGTCGAATACGATCTCCTTGTTGGTGCAGTAGGTGACATCGCAGCGGTAGGCGCTCCGCCGCTCCTCGACGCCCATGCCCTGGACGATCGTGCCGACGCTCAGCCCCAGCGCCTTGTACACGGGCCCCATCCACTCGGCGTCCCTCTGCGCCAGGTAGTCGTTCACCGTGATGATGTGCACCGGCACACCGGTGAGCGCGACGGTCACGGCCGGCAGCGTCGCGGTCAGGGTCTTTCCCTCGCCGGTCTGCATCTCGGCCACCATCCCGTTCAGGAGGACCCAGCCGCCCACGAGCTGCACGTCGAAGTGACGCATCCCGAGCCGGCGACCGGCGACCTCGCGGACGATGGCGAAGACGCGTCCGGCCTGGTCCACGCCGACGCCGCGAGTCCAGAGCTCCGGCCGCAGGGCGCGCGCCTGCCAGGCGAGCTCCTCGCCGCTCATCGAGGCAAACGTGTGCTCGAACCGCGCCGCCGACTCGATGATGCCGCGGAAGCGGGACAGTCCGGCGCGGCGCGCGTGCTCGAGGCGGCCCCGCAGACCGCTCAGCGTGCGGTCGAGCAGGTTCTCCTGCGGCACCTGGCGTTCGGGATAGAACCCGCGCGCATCGCGGGTGGTGAAGACAGCGCTAGACATTGAAGCGTCTCAGGAACATCTGGCGCAGCTGCCGGTACCATTGGAATGCGAGCGGCTCCGGGTCGTGGTCGAAGCGCACGTAGACCCGGCCGCCGACAAAGGCCCGGTCGAGAGGCTGCGTCAGCTCGACGTCGAACTGGAACATCTTCTCGAACGCCTTCGTGCCCTGATTGTCCCTCGGGTCCGTGGCGATCTCGCCGCCGCCGCCCCGGCCGAGGACGGTGCTGGGAAGACGTTCCAGGCCACCCGGAACCTCCCGCTTGATGACCGCGCTCAGGACGGGACCGATCCGCTCCACCATGCGCGCCTCGACCCGGCGGCAGCGCTGCCGCACCAGGTCCACCGTGGATTGCGGCACGACCACCCTCACGGTGGGCCGATCGATCGCCAGGACGTAGCCCACCAGGTCACCCTGCTTGAGATAGCGGCCGGGCAGATCCTGGGCGTGAGGGACGATCCACCGTCCGTCCGAGGGACTGCGAACCTCCAGGTCCCCGAGGCGCTCCACGGCCCGCGCCAGCTCCGTCCGCGTGCTGGCGATCTCTTCCCTCACGACCTGAACCTCGACCTTGTCGGTCGCATTCGCCCAATCGTAGCGGCTCAGCTGCTCCTCCAGCTTCGCCTGCAGCACCTTGACCTGCGAGTCCAGCAGAGGATCGCTGCAGCTCACCAGGAGCTGGTCCTTGCGCACCTCCTGGTCGGGTTGCGCGACGATGCGGTCCACGAACCCGGCGGTCCCGGCGCGCGCAAGGGATTCTTCGGGTATCCACACGACCCCTTCGGCGCGCGTGCGGCACGGGAAAGGCATCACGAACAGGACCGGAGCGAGGACCGCGAGCACGAGCCCCGTCAGCAGCAGGGCGCGCGGGCGGCTCTCCCGCAGGGCGGGGTTCGAGATCAGGAACCGGAGACCCCGGTAGATCGGGGCGACGACGAGGCTGAAGGCCGACCAGAGGGCGAGCAGAACACCGATGAAGAAGAACTTCCCGGCGATCACCAGGATGATCGCGGCGTAGATGAAGATTCGGTAGAGGAAGGAGGCCACCGTGTAGAAGACGAACCAGAACGGCTCCCCCGGTCCCGTGTAGGGAGGGGGCTCCCGCTTGATGGCCAGGGGATAGCGCTTGATCAGGTAGCCCACGTACTGCATGCCGCGCTGCGCCAGATTGGGGATCTCGAGCAGGTCGGCCAGGACATAGTAGCCGTCGTAGCGCAGCAGTGGATTGCCGTTGAACAGGATGGTCGAGACGCTGCCGATGAGGATCACGTTGTAGGCGACAGACCTCAGGACCCCCTGTTCGACGCTGAGCCAGAGGAACACCGCCAGGGAAGCCAGGAAGAGCTCCACCAGGATGCCCGCCGCCCCGACCAGGATGCGGCGGTGCTTGGAGCGGAATTCGGACGCGGAGGAGGCGTCCACATAGGGGATCGGCATGAGCACGATCAGCATGATCCCCATCTCGTGGATCTCACCCCCCCAGGCCTTGGCCATGTATCCGTGCCCCAGCTCGTGCAGGACCTTGACGAGGGGATAGGCCAGGAGCAGGACGAACAGGTTCTGCACCGAGAACACACGGTCCACCACGTTCTCGGTGAGCTCGGACCAGTGCATGCCGACCAGGACGGCGGCGGTTCCCACCACCGACAGCCAGAGCAGCGCGCCGTAGGCGGTCAGGAGCGGTCTGAACCAGCCGATCGTGCGGGCGAGGAGCTTCTCGGGGTCCACGAGCGGAAAGCGCATCGCCATCGGGCTCATCAGATTCTGCATCCAACGCGCCCGCTGGACGCGGTCGGCGCGCCTGAGGAGCTCGACGCTGTCGGGAGGGACGTCGCACAGCAGCACGTCGGCGTTGTGCAGGTTGCTGAGGACCTGGATCATCTCTCCCTGCGTGGGCGCATCGTCACCCAGGCGGCCGGCCGCCGTTTCCCACAACTCCTGAACCGTGCGCACCCCGTCCATCTGGCCGATCACCTGGTAGACCTCGGGGGTGAACCGGTAGTAGCGGCCGCTGGCGTGATCCTGCAGCACGTACCACACCTCGCCCCGGTAGTCGTGCCGGCGGATGTGGGCGTGGCCGCGCAGCCGCGGTTTCAGGCCGGCGACCCGGTACCAGGAGGGATTGAAGACCGATTCCATCGTCTAGGGTATCCACGACCAGACGCGCAGTCGCACCCAGTCGACCAGACGATGGGTCCAGATCCAGATGAGCCTGCGCCGATCGACATCGATCTTGCCGAACCCTTCCATGCCGGGTCGCAGGCGGCTCTTCGCCTGGGCGAGCTGGGCCTCCACCTCGAAATAGTTGCGCCCCTCCTCGCTCACGGAGACCGGGGTGACCTTGGAGACCTTGATCGGCAGAGTCTCATGCGGCAGCGCCGTGAGCACGAGCTCTCCCGTCTGCCCCACGGCGATCTGTCGGATGTCGCTCTCGTCTACCTTCAGCACGACGCGGTACGAATCCAGGGGGGCCACCTGGAACAGGATCTGGCCGGCGTCCACGGGCGCCCCCAGGGCCTGGCTGAGATCACCGCTCACGACGATTCCGTCGAACGGGGCGGCGATCCGGGTGCGGGAGATCTCCTCGTCGAGCAGCTCGATCTGCGCGTCGGCCTGCTGCACCTTCTTGGTCAGCACGTTCATGGCCGCCACGTCTCTTGCGGCCATCGCCTTGCGGTGCTCCAGCAGGTGCTCTTCCCGCTCGCTCGCGACCCGGGCGCGCTCGACGCGCAGGTCGCGATCGTCCAGGGAGCACATCGGCTGGTCCTTCTTCACGATATCGCCGCTCCGGACCCCGGCCTCGGCGATGAATCCGCGGAACGGGGCCGCGATCACCCGCTGGATTTCCCCCTGCAGCGCGGTCTTCGCGGTCACGCGGTATCGGCCCGTCGCGAACGTGAAGAAGACCGCCAGGACCACGAGACCGAGGGCGACGGCCTTGTAGACCGCGTGGCGGGGTCCCACGAGTTTCTGCACCTGGGTCTTGAGGCTGTCCCACGCCTTGAGAACGAGGAATCGATCGTTCCGGCGCTTCCCGTCCAGGATCGGACCGGTCAGCGCCGCCAGGCTGTCGCACACGTCCACGGTCTCCTGGTCGAAAAATTCGGCGGCCGAGCGCTCCAGCGTCAGGGCGCCGAATGCCCTCCCGTCCGGACGCGCGAAGGGGACGGTGCAGATGGCGCGGTCACCGTGGCCGCGCGCCAGCAGCTCGTGGGCGTGCAGGACGCGCGAGCTGGCCTGCTCCGGCTCGGGGTAGATGAGGATGTCCTCCTGATCGATGCTCTCAGCCATCGCGCCGCTGATGGCGCGGATCAGGTTCATGTTCTTTCCGAACTGGGCGCTGTGGGACAGGGCGCGGATCTTCACGTGCCGCCCCTCGAGGAACCCGAGGGTAACCCGGTCGCACCGCAGCCGCGTGGCCAGCTCCGTGACGAGGGCGGTGGCGGCCGACAGAAAGCGCTCCTCCTGCAGCGCCAGTGCCGTCAGCTCCATGACCGCGGAGACCCGCTGAGCCTGCTGCCCGTCGGCCGTGGGTGCGCCGCGCAGGAACCAGTTCTGCAGCCAGGCGATCCCCCACTGCAGCTGGCGCATCGCCGTCTGGAGCTCGAGGGTCGGTCGCGGCGCTATCTGCAGCGCGGCGGAGCCGCGCAGGTCCTTGCCGACCCACACGGGATAAGCGAGATGAACGCGCTGCTCTTCAGGAGGGCCGTCGCCGTCGGACCGGGTGACGACACCCTTGCGCTCCTGCAGCACGCGTTCGACGACCTCATTGAGCGCGGCCGTGTCGGAGGAGTCCCGGGGCCATACAGCGACCGGAGCAAACGTCGTCGTTCCGGGGCGCGCCAAGGCTACCAGCCCGGCGGACACCCCCTGGATCATGCGCGACTGGATGCGCAGCCAGGTCTGGCAGAACTCCTCTTCCGAGGTCGCCTGGACGAGACGGGTCCACAGGGACTGGTCCAGGTCCGGCGGAAGATTTGACGGCTTCGACACACTCATCTTAATTCCTTGTGAGGGAAGGCGTTAATCTACCGCGACCGGGCCCGAGTTACAAGGCGGAAGATGATGATCTTCACGCGCCTTGACTCCCCTCCGTCCGGTTCCGCATGATCGGCTTTCGTCTGCTGGTGGCGCCGGTTTCGGCGGTTCGGGCGAAGTTGCGGAACAAAAGCTCACGCGACCCGGGGGTTTGTCGCTGTGCGCAGGGCTTCGAGGTGGGGCCTCAACGCCACCACGGCAAGGAGCAACGCGCCAAGGTGGATTCGCGAGAGAGGGCGGAACTGGAAATTCGTTGCCCGGCTCCACTATCGCCTGAGGTCGTGGGGGACCTGGACGACAGCATCGGCCGTAGTGACGTTACCAGCCGCATCGGTCGCACGGTAGGTGATCGTATAAGTCCTTGCGGGCCCTTCCTTCGATCGATCGGCCCTCAAGGAGATGGTCCGATCATCGGTGCCGATCTCCGCGTCCGCGATCGGCGCGCCGTGGTCAACGGCACCCTGCGGCTCGCTGCTCCTGGCATCGAGCAGCACGACCGCTGGAGAGGGATCACATCGGTCGCTCGCCGCGACCTGGAAGCCGACCGCGACCAAACGCCCGTCGGGCGGCCAGAGAGCGGCGGGGCTGGCGGTGACCTCGAGGGTCGGGCTCACCGTGTCGCGCACATCGACGACGACTTCGTCGGGGATCGATTCCTCCACCCCGTCACTCACGACGAGGGTGACGGTCGTCAACCCGAATGGCAGCGTCACGATCGGCCGGGGACCCTCGATCCTCCCGAAGGGACCGCTCCACACGTAGGTCAGACCGTCTCCATCCGGGTCGGCTGAGCCTCCGGCGTCGAGAGCCACGTCGGACCCCGCGGGCCCGGCGCACTCGACGACCCTGTCGCCCCCGGCTTCGGCGACCGGTCGCCGGTTCTGTCGAAGGACGAAGACGCCCGACGTCGTCGGGGCATAGAGTGTGCTCGTGTCGCGCGGGTCGATGGCCAGGTCACGGACGGGATGGGTCAGACCATCGGTGAGCGCACTCCAGCTCCCTCCCCCGTCCGCGGTCTTGAAGACGCTCCCCTGCCGCGTGCTCGCATACAGAGTGGTCGGAGTGGCGGGATCGATGACCAGGTGGTCGATGCGCAGGCTGGACAATCCAGTGTTCGCGGTGCTCCAGCTGCCGCCGCCGTCGACGCTCTTGTAGACGCCGAAATCAGTGCCCGCGTAGCGAGTGGTCGGGGTTCGCGGGTCGACGACCAGGGCGGTGATGTAGTATTCCGGCGCGCCGCCGGAGGCGGGACTCCAGTAGCGGCCCCCATCGGTGGTCTTGTAGATTTTGCTTCCGGAACGTCTGAGCGTGACGTTCGCGTAGAGAGTCGCCGGAGCCTGAGGGTCGATGACCAGCCTCGAGATCCCCCCGATGATGAAGTTGTCGTAGGGGTCGATCAGCCCGCTGATGATGTAATTCCAGGTGTCGCCCCCGTCGGTGCTCTTATGGATCCCGCCGTGATACCCCTCGGGAGTGTAGTAAAGACTCCCCGCGTAGAGTGTGGCCGGAGTCTGCGGGTCGATGACGAGCGTGGTCACCGGAGAGTCGATCCCGCCGATGCGGGCCCAGGTTTCTCCTCCGTCGGCGCTCCTGACGACACCGAAAACTCCCGAAACTCCCGCGTAGAGAGTGCTCGGGACTTGCGGATCGATGGCCAGTGAACTGGCGCCGGGGGACAGATCGGTGCCGGCTGGGCGCCAGCTTCGGCCGCTGTCGGTGCTCTTGAAGAAGCCGCTGGTCGAAGTGCCCGCATAGACCGTTCCTGTATTCGCGGGATCGACGGCCACGACCGTGACCGGCGGCCGGAACAATCCGGAGCTGGCCGCGTGCCAGCTGCCGCCCCCGTCGGCGGTCTTGAAGACACCGGACCCAGAGGTCCCCGCGTACAACGTGGTGGGAGCCTGCGGGTCGATCGCCAGGATGGACCCCGCGCCGCCGCGCGGTCCGAAACGGCTCCAGGTAGCGGCTCCGTCCGTGCTCCTGGATGAGCCATTCACGTAGAGAGTGGTGGGCGTTTGGGGATCGACGACTACGCTGCTGACGCACATGCCATCCCCGATGAGGCTTGTTCCGCGCCAGGTGACGCCCGCGTCGACGCTCTTGAAGAGCCCCTGACACCAGGTGCCCGCATAGAGGATGGTCCGGGTCCGCGGATCGATGGCCAATGCGGTGACCCCCTTCATGGTCCCGCTGACTTGGCTCCAGTTGCCGCCCCCGTCGGTGCTCCTGAAGATTCCGGATAGATAGGTGCTCGCGTACAGCGTCGCCGGATTCTGAGGGTCGATGGCCACGGCTCGGACGTCCGTGGGCTGAGGCAGACCGCTGGTGACTGGGAACCAATTGTCGCCACCGTCCGTGGTCTTGAAGAGCCCGTACGATACGACATAGAGCGTGTCCTGGGATTGAGGGTCGATGACCAGGGCATCGATAAAGACCTGGCTCGGCAGACCGTTGCTCGCGGCGACCCAGGTGTGGCCCCCGTCGGTGGTCTTGAAGACCCCGTCGCCCATGCTGGCCGCGTAGAGGGTCGTCGGAGTCCGAGGATCGATCACCATGCGGACGGCACCGTGGCTGATCAGATCGGAGCTGACGTCGCTCCAGGTTCCGGCTCCATCGGCACTCTTGAAGATGTGCGGGCCAGCGAGCCCGAATTCGCGGACGGCCGCGTAGACCGTTTGCGGGTTCCACGGGTCCACGGCAAGCGCGTCGATGGTCCCCGCCTCTGGCCCGGTCGTGTTCCACATGCCGGTCTTGGCTTCGGTCATGCGGGCGCCGCCCGACCACACAAACACTGACAGCAGGGCCACCACACGAACAGCCGCTGCGACCGTCTTTCTGCCCAGCCTCTGCTTCTCCATGATGGACACCTCGCTCCCCTTGCATGAGGTCATTCGAGACCTCGCGAAGAATGGATCCCCGCGAAATGGTGCGCCATCGGGTCTTACCATCAAATGCGGTGGCGCAATGCCCGAGACACGATCGGCACGCTTCGAGTCCATCTCGGGCGTTTTCCGGCCCGAGATCGAGGAATCGACCCGATACGTGCGCGACCACGTCATGGCGCATGAGCGACGATCGTGGAGTCACCTTATCCGATCAGCACCGCCAGCCTGACCTTGGCACGGGGGTCCGCTGGATCCGCTTCAAAGCCGTCTGGGGTGGAATCGCGCAGGTGGTGGTGGAGGCGGCGGGAGTCGAACCCGCGTTCAGCAGACACGTTCGCAGCACCACAACTATGGACGGATGGAGACCGAGAGGGGCTGATTGAGGTTGATGGTCAAGGGAGAGCCTGCGGGGATGGCAACGTCCTCTCCCCTCGTGCCGGCGGCGATGCCTGTGCCGATCGCCCCTCCGACGATGGACCCCACGGCGGCCTTCTTCGTGCTTCCGCCCAGGAGCTTACCCAGGAGGGCGCCGCCCGCGGCTCCTCCTCCGATGATCCCGGCGGTCTTCTTCCCGGATTTCGGCGCGACACTGGTCATGGCCGCGGACATCGGCGCCCCCAGCCCGTCGGGTGTCACCACCCTGTCGAACGAAAGGCTCAACGAACCCGCCTTGTTGCTCAACCCCTTCTTCGCCGGAATCGCCTCGCTGACGCGGCCGTGGACGGTGCTCCCTGCCGGAATCGCCACGCGATCGCCGACCACCACCGGGCCCGTGATCGTCGCGGTGAACGTGTCTCCGGCGTGGCTCGAGCTCGACCCGAGCGCCGTGTCAAGAGCGAGCCGAATCTCCGTTCCCGCCGGTACGGTCACCTCGATGTTCCGGGGAATCCTGGGGGGCCTGATCACGGGCTCGATCTCGACCGGCGCGGTCTCGATCCGAGGAGCTGCCTTTTCGTGAGGCACGGTCTTCTCCTGCAGCCCGATCTCTTGCTGGACAGGACCCTGCGGGACCGTGCCGGCAGCCGCGGGATGGACACGCGGATCACGGGCGTCGGCCTTCAGGGACAAGGGGCCGCCGAACCAGAGATACGCCGCTCCGGCGAGACCGATCGAGAGCATCGCCAGGAAGGCGAGCGTCAGGCCGAGGAAGCGTCCCCGCCTGCCGCGGCCCGGTCCCGGAGCCGATACGGCGGATCGACCGTGCAGTCCTGCGCCCGACGCCTGTGTCGCGGCTGGAATCGCCCCCACCGTGACCGCGTCCATCACCGTCCGATCCAGACGGTCGGCGGACGCCTGCCTGCCCGCGTCCAGGAAGGCCTCGCGGAAGGCCGCGCCGTCCGGAAACCGTTTCTCGGGATCCTTGGACAGGGCTCGATCGAAGAATCTGTCCAGCCCTGCGGGGCACTCCCGCAGCTGACGGCTGAGCGGCACCTGCGTGTCGTGGGCGATGGAATAGGCCAGGGAAACGAGGTCGTCGCCGCGGAACGGCCGCTTGCCGCAGAGCGCCTCGTAGAGGACGACTGCGAGGGAGAAGAGATCGCTGCGACCATCGAGAGCGCCGCCCCTGACCTGCTCGGGAGACATGTACCCCGGCGACCCTATGGAGGCTCCGGATTGCGTGAGGTCGGACGCCTTCAGGCGGGCCACCCCGAAATCGGCGATCTTCGCCGCTCCGTCGACCCCGCGGATCAAAATGTTGGCCGGCTTGATGTCCCGGTGGACGATCCCGGCCTGGTGCGCCGCGTGCAGCGCATCGGCGAGTACCGCGCCGAAGGCGAGGACCCAGGAAGGATCGAGGCGATCCCCCTTGTCCAGGCACTGCTTCAGACTCTCCCCCTCCACGTACTCCATGGCGATGTAAGGGAGGCCGAGGGCCTGATCCTCGCCGGCGTCGTAGACGGTGACGATTCCCGGATGCGAGAGGGACGCCGCGGCCCGGGCCTCCCGGAGAAATCTCTCGTGAAACTGCCGGGCCAGGTCCTCGGAGATGCCGGTGGGCAGCGAATACGTCTTCACCGCCACCTGCCGGTGGAGCCTCGGATCCCGGGCCAGATAGACCACTCCCATGGCGCCACGACCGATCTCGCGTTCAATTTCGTATCTGCCGATAGTCGACACGAAGACCAATATAGGTACGGGTCTCCGGGCGGGCAATGCCGGATTGCGGTGCTGGCGCCTACTTGAGCTCCAGGAGCCTGAGGAGGAAGCGGGCTGCGGCGACCCTGGGCACGTCGTCCTTGGGGGCAAACATCGGACCGTCCTCGGTGTCGATGAGACCGCGCTCGAGGGCGACGGCGACGTAGCCATGCAGTTCGGAGGGGATCTTGCTCTCGTCCAGCAGTCCGAGGGTCTCGCCGGCGCGGGCCTGGGCTTCGGCCTCGAGCCCCGCGCCTCTCACCAGCGCGACGGTGAAGTCGAGGCGGGAGATGTCGGAGTCCGGACCGAAGTTGACAAGGTTCTTCGGGTCGACGACCTTCAGGCGGGCGCGCGTCCCCGCGACGCTTTCGACGTAGGGGTAGAGCGGACTGGAAGCGCCGACGTCGTTGTATGTCGGCTTGGAGGGGATGCGCTGCGGTCGCCCCGCGGCCAGCGCGAGGGCGCGAGCCAGCTCTCCGCGCGTCAGGCTCTCGTAAGCGTCGAAGCTGCCGCCGTGGCCGATCAGGACGTTTCTGCCGACGGCGCGCGTCACGATGTCGCGATCGTCCGCGGGAAGCCCCGCCACGTCGGCATAGTCGGTCACCACGGCCACGGCGCTCTCCTGACGCATCTCGAACGTCTGATCGGTCAGGCCGCTCCCCGTCTTGAAATAGACCTCCGCGCCGATGTCCTGGGGGATGGCGCCGAGGAGGTGCACCCCCTCGGCCCGGCCGAACAGCGACGTGCCGTTGAAGGCGTCCCCGCGCGCCAGCTCCCGCCCGGCGGGGTCGCTCACCACGACGTCGAGATCGTTCAGACCGGGGAGCGTCCCCCAGGCGAGGGTCGCCTGCCAGGACAGGGCCCCGGGCTCCAGGCTGACGGGGGGCGACAGGCGCCCCCCCGCCGGCAGGACGGCCTCGGTCACGATCGCCGGGCGGTGCTCGATGCGATACGGTCGCTGGTCGAGCCAGCCCGGGATGTGCGTTCCGAACGGCCGCGTCGGATCGAGTGCGGAGGTGATGGCCGCCCAGGCGTCGAGCAGACCGGCCCCGACCTCCGATCGGTCGCGCTCCAGAACGGGGGTCGCCGTCGCCTGCAGCAGACGTTTGATGGCCACGGGCGTCAGGTCGGGCCGTGCCTGCAGGAGCAGGGCTATGACCCCGGCGACGTGCGGGGCGGCGAACGACGTGCCGCTGTCGGTCGAGTAATAGGCCCCGCCGTTCAGTAACGCGGGGCTCGCGGCGGTGATCGACTCGCCGGGAGCGATGAGCGTCGGATGGTAGATCAGCTCCTCGAAGATGCCGCGCGAAGAGAAGCGCGACAGGCGAGCGTCCTTGCGTGACGAGCCGACGCCGATCACCCACGGCGCCACTGCGTACGGATTGAGCGTATCTGGAGCGGGCCCCTGGTTGCCGGCGGCGAAGACCACCGTGATCCCGGCGTCGTGCACCATGCGCGTCGCGATGTTGACCGGGTCGTCGGGATCGAACCAGCCCTGGGTGCCCCAGGAGCAGTTCACCACGCGCACACGGTAGCGCGCGGCGTTCTGGAGGATGTAGTCGAATCCTTCCAGGACGTTCACGATGAACAGATCTCCCGCCGACAGCCCCAGGATGGAGGCGCCGGGGGCCACGCCCCGGTACGTCCCTCCGCTCGCCTGTCCCGACCCCGCCGCCACCGAGGCGACGAACGTCCCGTGCCCCAGGACCAGGTCGGTGTCGGGCAGGCCTTCCACGGTCAGCGGATAGCTGAAGCCCCACCCGGTGCTGAGGGCGTTGACGAGGCGCACGTTGCCGACCACCTTGCCGCCGAAGGGCAGGTCGGGATGTGTGGCGTCGACACCCGAATCCAGGACGGCGATCGTGACGCCCGCGCCCGACAGGGGCGCGCCGCCCGGCCGCGCCAGGGCGGGATCGGCCGCGACCTCGTCGAGACCGATGAGCGCGCGGCTCTCGACGTCGAGCAGGGACAGCGTGCGGTCCGCGAACACCGAGCGGACCCCCTGCAGCGCCGTGATGCGCTCGATCTGATCGCGCGTCGCGTTGATCACGACCATCGGCAGCCGGCGGAAGACGGTGCCGCCCGGGATCCCGAGGAACTGCAGCCTGAGCAGGTCGAACGCCGTCGGGGCCGCGCGGTAGGTGACGATGACGTTGATCGAGGAGGTGTCGGGCAGGAACGACAGGCGGCTCAGGAGATCGAGATCGATCCCGGGCACGCAGGTCTGCAGTGCGCCGTTGAACATCAGGGCGCCGACGTCGTTCCAGCGGACTCCGCCGACATCGTTCCAGCGGACGCCGGTGGCGTCGTTGCAGAGCGGGCCCCCGACATCGTTCCAGTGGATGCCGCCCACGTCGTTCCAGCGGATCCCGCCGACATCGCTCCAGCGGATCCCCCCCACATCGTTCCAGCGGAGCCCGCCCACGTCGTTCCAGCGGATTCCTGAGGTCTCGGTCACGTACGGCCCCGCCACGGCGGGACCGCCGGAGAGCGCCATGAGGGACGCAAGCTGAGCGAGGATCAGCACCGCTGCCGGGGCCCGGCGGCGCGCCGAACGAAGCCTCATGTTCGCACCGGCCGCGGCGCCCCGGAATGAGACGCCACGCCGACGTCATGCGGGCGTCCGCGTTCCCGCCGCGCACGCCGCGCTCCGTCCGTGCCGGCAGGCCGGCTCGCTGCGCGCACCTCCGCGTCACGCGGGCTCGCGCCGACGACCGGCGACTGACGAAGGAAAGCCGGCGCCGCCGGGAGCGACGCCAGGAGGTTGTGGAACGCCCCGTCCAGGTCGGCCACACGCAGGATCGGCGCCCGGTAGTCGTGTCGCGACGCGATCTCCAGGGCCCGCAGGGCCTGCGTCACGGCGCGATGTCGGTCGCGCTCCAGATGGCGGGCAAGGGCGAGCCAGAGGCGGGCCATGCATTCGTGGAACTCGCGGCCGGTCGATTGGAAGAAGGCGGCCGCCTCGGCGAGCACACGGGCGGCGCGCGGCGCGACACGGGAGCGGACGCGCACTTCGCCGAGCGCCAGGAGCGCGACGGCCGTCCCTTCGGCGTCCCCGGCGGCGCGGCGGCGCTCGACCGCGGCGGCCGCCAGCGTCTCCGCTTCGCCGTGGTTGCCGCGCCGGGCCGCCAGGATCGCCTCCTCCTCCGACAGGTTGTCGAGAAGATCCGGACGCCCGAGCTCCGTCAGGACGTCACGGGCCTGGGCATAGCGCTCCCCCGCCGCCTCCAGGTCGCCCCGCTGCCGGCACAGGTTCCCCTCCGCCTCCAGCACATCGGCGAGCAGCCCCTGGAGCCGCCACTCCCGCGCGATCTCGCGGGCCCGGCCGAGCAGCGTCGAGGCGCGGGCGGAGCGACCCTGTAGCGTCGCGATGCGCGCCTGGTTCAGGTAGGCGGCGCCCTCCTCCGGTCCCAGACGCGTGTTCTTCCGATTCGTCAGGATGCGGAAGCACTCGGAGGCGCGACGAAAGTCGCCGGACGCAGCGTGCGGCAGGCCGAGATTGTGGGCGATCATCAGGATGACGTGCTCATCGCCCGCCCCCCGGGCGTGGGCCAGGGCCTCCTGCCAGAGCGCGATCGCCTCGGGCGTGCGGCGCTGTCGATGACGGATGATCCCCAGCGTGTTCAGGACGCGTGCGCGCAGGGCCGCATTCTCCCCGCCGATTTCCGCGAGGGCCGTCGCCGACGTCGCCTCCGCGAGCGCCAGCCTGCCGACCTTCATGAGCGAGTAGGCCAGCCCCTGGAGCGCCGCGATCCGCGCGGCGCCTTTGATCTCCGCCGAGCCGTCGCCGCGCGCCGCCAGGGCGACCTCGAAGTGTCCCGTCGCGGCGGCGTGGTCACCCGCCAGGCGGCAGGCCTCCCCCAGCAACGCGGCGGCGACAGGCGGCCGCGCGCCGCGCGCCGAGAGGAACAGGGCCGCTTCGCGGATCGCCCCCGGCATGCCGGAGCGCAGCAGACCCTCGCCGTGACGCTGCAGGACGTCGGCGGTCTCCTTCATGCATTCGGCGGCCATGAAGTGCGCGAGCGCCTGGGCGAAGTCGCCCCGCCCCGCGAAGGCCCGTCCATAGCGCAGGTCGAGCGCCCTCGCTCCCTCGGCCCCCCGCGCGCAGCGGAGCTTGCGGCGCAGGAAGTCGAGGAACAGAGGATCGTAGACGTAGTAGGTCCCGCCGCTCTCCAGGGCCGAAACGAACAAGTGCCGGTGGACCAGCCCCGCGAGAAGGGACCGCACGTCGAGACCGTGCAGGACCTCCGCGCAGACTTCCGGCTCGATCGCGGGGGGCGGACAGGAGCCCAGCAGGAAGTCGCGCACCTCCACGGACTCGGAGGCGAAGACCGCTTCGCCGAAGTAGTCGAAGATCTCGGATTCGGTGCGCGCGAACAGGGTCTCCGGCAGATCGGCGGTGCTCATCTCCAGACGCGCCGTCTGGCGCAGCAGCTGCAGGGCGGTGACCCAGCCGCGCGTGCGCGCGTGGAGTCTTTCGACCGTCTCCTGCCGCGCCGGCAGGCCGAAGGTGTCGCGGAGCAGCGTGCCGGTCTCCTCGGGTGTGAACAGAAGATCGTCCCCCTCGATAAGCGTCGCCCCGTCCTTCCGCAACGGCGTATCGGAACCGAGATCGGGGAGCGAGCGGCCGGCCAGGATCAGGTGGAGGGACTCGGGCAGGCGGGCCACGAGCCGCCGCAGGACCCGCACGCACGGCTCGGATGCCTCGAGGTGCTGCACTCCGTCGAGCACCAGCACGATTCGCCCGCCGAGCGACATCTCGGCGTCGCCGATGAAGATGTCGGCCAGGCGCTCGGCCTCCTCCGGCCGGAAACGGAGACCCTCCCAGAGACCCTCGCTGCGCCTGCCGAACTCGGGGACGTGCCTGGCCACGCCCTCGACGAGGTAGCGGAAGAAGACCGAGGGGTCGCCATCCGACCGGTCGAGCGAGTACCAGACCGAAGTCTCCGCGGACTCCTGGAGGAAGCGCGCCAGAAGCGACGTCTTGCCGTATCCCGGACCGGCGAGGACGAGCGTGACGCGCTTCGCAAGACTTGCGCGCAGCCGGTCCATGAGCCGCGGACGCCGCAGGTGCAGTCGACCGATCGCGGGCGGCAGGAGCCTGGCGACGAGCGGCGTCGGGGGGCGAATCACGGCTGCGGCTCCTCCGTCCCCTCGAGCGACCATTCCGCGAGCCCGGCGTAGAGACTCCGCGGGCTGACCCGGGCCAGGTGCAGGTTGCGAACCACGGCGTGCAGCCGATCGCGTTCGAACAGGAACGTGTACGGCTGGTCACGGGCGATGATCCGCTGCGCCGCGATCCACAGGGTACGCGCCGCCCCGGGGTCGGACTCGGCCCGCGCCCGGTCGATGAGCCGGTCGAGCTCGGGGCACGAGTAGCGGCCGTAGTTGTAGCCCCCCTGGCTCGAGGCGCTGTGGAAGTTGCTCTTGAGATCGACCTTGGTGGACTCGCGCCAGGAGCCGACGAAGGCGTCGAAGTCGTGCGCCTCGTGGCGGGCGATGAAGGTCCCCGTCTCGAACAGGCGCGGCACGACCGCGACGCCGATCGCGCCGAGCTGGGCGATGACCATGCGGGCGACGTCGCCCCGCTGCCCGGAGGCCTGATCGGTCTCCAACTCGAAGCGGAACGGCCGGCCGTCGCGATCGATCACACCGTCGCCGTCCCGGTCCTTCCAACCGGCGTCCTCGAGGAGACGGCGGGCGCCTTCGGGATCGAACGGCAGCGGCTTGAGATCGGGGTCATGGGCCCACAGGAACGACAACACGGGGCCGGCCGCGGGACGGCCGATGCCCGGGAGCAGACCCTCGATGATCGAGTCGCGGTCGATCGCCATCGTCAACGCCCGGCGCACGCGGGAGTCCGAGAACAGCGGCCGGGTCGTGTTCCAGCAGATGAAGGTGTACGACAGATCGGGGACGCGCACCAGGCGCAGGCGCGGCGAAGCCTCGACGCGGGCCGCCGCGCGGGGGGGCACGTTCTCCATCACGTCGATCCCTCCAATGATGACTTCATTCAGGAGCGTCTCTTCGTCGGGGATGATGCGGAAGATCACGGTGTCGAGCCGCGGGAGCGGAGCCATGAGGGAAGAGGGGTTGCGCGCGAGCTCGATCAGAGCGCCGGGCTCGTGGCGCTTCAGGAGGAACGGGCCCCCCGCGACCGGCGCCTCGAGGAAGGCGCTCTTCGGCCACTCGGAAAGCGGCGTTCCCTCGAAGACGTGCGCCGGGAGAATATTCCCTTCGACCGAATCCATGAGCTCGTACGGGTAGCCGCGGGCGAAGCGGTACTCGACGGTACGCGGGTCGGGCGTCCTGACGTCCTGGATGAACTCCTTCGAGTCGATTCCAGCCCAGGCCACGTCGGGGCTGCTGGCGGCGCGGTGCGACAACAGAACATCGGCCGCGGTCACAGGCCTGCCGTCGCTCCAGGAGGCCCGGCGATCGAGATGAAACGTGAGACTCGCGCCGTCCGGAGACAAGTCCCATGAGGAGGCCAGCCCCGGGCGGAACGTCGGCGGTCCCTGCTGGAAATCGTCCTCCTCGTAGGCGAGCCTGGGATAGAGGAGGTCGGCGATCTCCTGATCGAAGGCGCTCGCCGCAGTATAGATGTTGAGGGAGGTGACGTCCCCCCTCACCCCGATGACCAGGCGGCTCGCGACCGGCGCAGCCCTGGGATGCCCGGGCAGCGGTTTTCCGACTCCGCGCCAGGCGAGCAGCGCTGCGGCGAGCACCAGTCCGATGAGAGCCGACCACCGTCTCATACTTTCGCTCCAGCGTGCCCTCAAGATTGGCGCGGAATCCTCCCGATGTGAATAGGTTGAATTCCTGAAACAGGCCCGGGAAAATCCTTGATGGGCCGGGATAACTGAAGACCTTGACGGACAGTGGTACGACGGCCGACTATTCCCGCGTGACAGGCTTCGTGGTGCGCCGGTTGCTGTCGGTCCTCCCGCTCGTCTGGGGGACCGCCACCCTCGTGTTCCTCCTGGTCGAAGCCGCTCCCGGGGTTCCGTTCGATAGTCTCCGGGAGCCTGGCGTCAGCCCCAGGACCGCGATCCGGCTGCACGAAGCCTTCGGCGCCGACCGTCCATTCCTCGACCGCTACGTCGACTGGCTCGAGGGCCTTCTCCACGGAGACTTCGGCACTTCCTGGTCCTACCGGCAGCCGGCGGCCGGATTGATTCGCGAGGCGGCCCTCAACACCCTGACCCTGGCCGGGCCGGCCCTGATCCTGCAGTTCGCCCTGGGGCTGGCGGCCGGGTTCGCCGCGGCGCGCTCTCGAGGCGGCTTCGCGGACCGAGGCATGTCCGCGGCCGCCGCCGCGCTCTACTCCGTCCCGTCCTTCTGCCTGGCTCTGCCGCTCACGTGGCTTCTGGCCGTGAGACTCCGCTGGCTCCCTGTCTCGCAGATGCACTCGCTCGATGCCGCGACCCTCTCGGCCCTGCCGCGGCTGCTGGACACGGTGCGCCACCTGGTTCTCCCCTGTCTCGCCCTCGTCCTGCCGACTGCCGCCGGTATCGCCCTGTACGTCAGGGACCAGGTGCGCGCAGCGCTCGACCTCGGCTTCGTCAGCGCCGCCCGCGCCCGTGGCCTGGGTTGGCGCCAGGCGGAGCTGCGCCACGCCCTGCGCGCCGCTCTGCTGCCGGTCGTCGCACTGTTCGGCCTGGCGATCCCGGGAATCCTCGGCGGAAGCGTGGCGATCGAAGTGCTGTTCGCCTGGCCTGGTCTAGGGCGGCTGGCCTACCAGGCGGTGCTCGCGCGCGATACCCCGCTGATCCTGGGATGCACCTGCGTCGCGTCCCTCCTGGTCGTGGCCGGCGGACTCCTGGCCGACCTGCTGTCGGCGGCCCTCGACCCGCGGGCGCGCGAGGCCCAGGCATGAACGGGCCCGCGAGGGTCGAGCGCCGGCGCCGGACCGGAGCGTGGACCGGTGCGGCGGTCGCCCTCCTGGCTCTCGCGGCCCCCTGGGTCGCGCCGTACCCGCCGGATCGACAGGAAGACGTCGCGGGCGCCCGCCTGCTCAGGCCCCTGACATGGGCGCACGCGCTACGGAGCGGCCCGCATCGTCTCGTGATCGTGACCGGCCTCCGCAGGACACCTGATGGCTGGGAGTTCGACCGGGGTGGACTCCGGCAGACTCTGGTTGCCGCCGACCCCGCGGAGAAGCCTGCGCCGCGCTTCTATCTGCTGGGGACCGACACCTTGGGCCGGGACCTCCTGAGCCGGCTGCTGTACGGCCTCCGACACTCGGTCGTCGTCGCCGCCCTGTGCGTCGCGCTGGCGCTCGTCATCGGTGCCGGGGTCGGAGCGATCACCGGGCTCGCGGGAGGGCTGTGGGATGAGGTCCTGATGCGCGGCGTGGAGGTCGTCATGTCGATCCCTCGGTTGCTCCTGGTCCTGGTGGGCGCCGCGCTCTTCCGTCCATCGAACACGACCCTCGTCCTGCTGCTGGGGGGAACGACCTGGACCGGGCTGGCGCGCATGGTTCGCGCCGAGACTCTGACGTTCCGAGGGAGCACCCCGGCGCTGGCGGCCCGCGCCGCGGGCAGCTCGACGCTGCGTCTCATCGTCCGGCACCTCGTGCCGCAGATCGCCCCCGTTCTGGTTGTGTTCGCGGCCCTGCGCTTCGCCGACACCATCGTCCTCGAGTCGGCGCTCTCGTTCCTGGGGCTCGGGGCGCCGCCGCCGGCGGTCTCCCTCGGGGACGTCCTGGCTTCCGGGCGCGAGGCGCTCTACGAGGCCTGGTGGGTGGCCGCGGCTCCAGGGGCCCTGATCGCCGCGATCGTTCTGACCGTGCGATCGGCGTCGCGCGGCTTCTTGAACCTGCTGGATCCGCCGTCGATCGGCTAGACCGATCGGTGCCAGATGAATCTGAGGATGTTTCCGCGAAAGGAAGGAAGAGACTCGACCAGGGGCGGCTTGTAGAACAGCCTCATGGAGCTGACGCTCGCCTTCCAGCCGTCGCGGGTCTCGATCCGCGCAGACAGCTCGTTCATTCCGGGATGGAGCAGCCACCTGAACGTGTTGGACGTGGTCGGCACCCAGTCGGTGCTTTCATCCGAACGGATCAGGAACCTCTCGAAGGTCGGACTGTTGTTGCTCAGCAGGGCCACCTTCAGGATTCTGTCCCTGAACCGCTCGCTGGCCAGGAAGATCACCGTCTGGTTGAGCGCATTGCGAAAGGCATCCTGATCGCCCGCCTCCGGGCGGCGCGGAAGGGGCGCATCCGCCTCCGCACCCCTCCACGCCAGGGATTCCGTGTTGATCTCCAGCCGATCTCGTCCGACCCTGGGGTAAGTCGTGTAGTCGCTCGCGAGGACGAGCTTCTTCACGGAACCGTTGCACCTCACCTCGACCGGCTCCGAGAGCTGGTTGGCGAGCAGGCCGATCGCGTAGCGGCCGTAGTTCGTCAGATCGGACCGGCTGATCGCCCGCCGGCGACCCCCGGAGTCGACCTGGACGATTCCAGAAACCTCCCCGTTCCAATAGGTCCTGAAGAGATCACGGCCCCGCATGGGCAGGCCGTCCTTTTCATAATGGAGGTCGTTGGTCGGGTCCATCACGACCCAGCGGTCGAAGTCGTCGGACCAGACCGCGACCACGAAGTGCCCGGGGAGCTCGACATACCGCGCGTGGATGCCCATGGACTGGCAGGCCTGCAGAAATACGACCGCGTACTGCGCGCAAAAGCCCCTGTTGCCATGCTGTCTGGCCAGGTTCAGGATCTCGACCGCGTCCCAGGGAGGGTAATAGAAGCTCGCGCTCATCCTCCACCGACTGTGGGCCCAGCCCCTCAACAGGACGATCTTCTCGAACTGAGTCTTCGCCGCGGAGACAACCTCATCGAGCCTCTCCCGGCTTCGCAGGAGCCGAAGCCGCGGGTGATGAAAGTCATCCTCCCGAAGGGCATTCGACGAGATCGGAAACTCTCCATTGTGCTCGCTCGTGACAAGAAGGACCTCCGATTGGGTCACCCACCCGATCAGGACGGCCGTCACCACCGCGAGGGCCCCGACGACGATGCGCCTTCGGCGGGTTCTTCGCTGGGTCTGGCTCGTAGGGAGGGACGTCGTCACTGTTTCGGGTCCACCTCGAAGCGGGCGCTCGCTCGACCACGGTAAATCTGCTGAGGCATTGATCGAAACGCAAGCCGTTCACCACGGCGCTGCCGGCGGGCCGCCGATGTCCGTGACGATTTCGTAATGAGCTCCCTTCGAGTACCATGGGCCGCATTCCAGCAAGAGCGCGGGAAGTCACGGCGTCCCACGACGCCGACGGAGAGTCCCTCTCTGTGTGCCGGAACGGAGGCGCGAGGTGAAGGCCACCGACGCCCGACTCGACGATTCGTCGCAGGGGGAAGACCCGATCCGCGCCGAACTTTTCGGCATCGAGCGCCTGGAGCAACACGCCGAGAGCCTGGCCACGGCCCACCGCAGTGCCGGGAAACCTTCGAAGGATCGGACCCTCCTCCGCAGGGTTCGCGACAACGCGCACGTGCTTCTGGCCGGGTACCGGAACATCGCCGAGACGGTCCTGGCGAAGCATGAGATCACTCCCGCCGCGGAGTGGATTCTCGACAACTTCCATGTGGTGGACGAGCAGCTCCGGGGAATCCGCGACCATCTCCCGAGGAGCTACTACCGCCTTTTGCCGAAGATAGCGGCGGGCCACCTCGCCGGATACCCGCGCGTGTATGGACTGGCGTGGGCCTACGTGGCCCATACCGACAGCCGCTTCGAGCTGGAGACGCTGCAGCGGTTCGTCCGGGCCTACCAGCGCGCTCAGCCCTTGACCATCGGGGAGCTCTGGGCCGTCGCCATCCATCTTCGCGTGGCGCTCGTCGAAAATCTACGACGGCTGTCGCAGCTGATCATCCGCTCCCGTCAGGAGCGGGCCCGGGCCGACGAGCTGGCGGATCGCCTGCTGGGCCTCGGCGACCGGCCGGTGGAGCATCCGGACCAGGTCCTGAGCAGTCTGCGGGACGACCCGCTGGCCCGCGCGTTCGCGGTGCAGCTCGTCCAGCGGCTGCGAGGCCAGGACCCTTCGATCATGCCGGCCCTGGCCTGGCTTGAAAGGAAGCTCAGCACCCAGGGGACCTCGGCCGACGGTGTGGTTGCCGAGGAACACCAGGCTCAGGCCGCGGCGAACGTCACCGTCAGGAACATCATCACGAGCATGCGATGGATGTCCTCCATCGACTGGACCGTGTTCTTCGAAAACGTCAGCCCGGTGGATGAAATCCTGCGCACCGCTCCCGGGTTCGCCGCCATGGATTTCACGACGCGGAATGAGTATCGGGCCCGGATCGAGCTGCTCTCCCGGCGTTCGGGACTTTCGGAAATCGAGGTGGCGCGGGAAGCGGTGCTCATGGCACGGAGCGCGGGCCGGGAGAACGGGCGAGGGCAGACGCTTCCCGGCGTTCCCGGGCGCGCCGAGGAGGATCCGGGGTACTACATCGTCGCCGGGGGTCGGAGGGCGTTCGAGCGGCGTCTGGGATTTCGCGTCCCTTTGCGAATCCGACTCCGCCGCGCCTTTCGCGCGCACGCTCTCCTCTATTACCTGGGAGGAATCGTCGCTCTGACCGGCCTGCTCCTGGCCGTCCTCCTGCTTCCGACCTGGACCGCCGGGGCGGCCTCCTGGATCCTCGTCCTCCTGGCTGTTCTCGGTCTGGTCCCCGCCTCGGACATCGCGGTGTCGCTCGTCCACCGCCTGGTCCCGCTCCTCGTTCCACCCAGGCTGTTGCCCAAGCTCGACCTCACCCGGGGCGTGCCTGCGGAGCTTCGGACTCTGGTCGTCGTGCCGACGCTGCTCACGCGCCAGAACGACATCGAGGAGCAGCTCGAGCGCATCGAGGTGCACTCTCTCGCGAATCCCGGCGGCCATCTCCACTTTGCCCTCCTCACCGACTGGGCGGACGCGACCGAAGAGAAGAAACCCGGCGACGACGACCTGGTTGCCGCGCTGGCGGACGGCATCGCGCGCCTCAACTCGCGCTACGACAATCCACCCGGCGGCGGGGCGCGTTTCCTCCTGTTGCATCGCCGGCGTCTCTGGAACGAGAGGGAGGGCAAGTGGATCGGCTGGGAGAGGAAGCGCGGGAAGCTCCATGAGCTGAACCGGCTTCTGCGCGGCGCCACCGACACCACGTTCGTTCCCATCAACGGCCGGCCGCCCACGCCGCCGCAGGGCGTTCGCTACGTCATCACCCTGGATGCCGACACACGGCTCCCCAGGGGGACTGCCAGCCGACTGGTCGGGGCGATGGCGCACCCGTTGAACCGGCCGCGCTTCGATTCCGGGACGAGGCGTGTCGTCGAGGGGTACGCCATCCTGCAGCCACGCCTGGCTCCGTCCTTGCCGACGGGCCCCGCGAGCACCACCTACCAGCGGATCATCTCGGGCCCCGGAGGTGTGGATCCCTACGCGGCCGCGATCTCCGATGTGTACCAGGACCTCTTCGGCGAGGGGTCGTACACGGGAAAAGGGATTTACGACGTCGACGCCTTCGAGGCGGCCCTGGACGAAAGGGTCCCGGAAAACACGCTCCTCAGCCACGATCTCTTCGAGAGCACGTTCGCGCGCGCCGGGCTCGCGACCGATGTGGATCTCTTCGAAGAATTCCCGACCAACTACGAGGTCGCCGCCCGCCGCCACCATCGCTGGGTGCGGGGTGACTGGCAGCTCCTGCCCTGGATCCTGGGCGGGAGGACCCGCATCCCGACCCATGGCCGCTGGAAGATGATCGACAATCTCCGAAGGAGCCTCGCGGCCCCTTCGGGGTTCCTGGTCGCGGTGACCGCCTGGATCCTCCCGGACGTTCCTCCGCTCCGCTGGACCGGCCTGTTCGTCGCATCCGTCGTGCTGCCGGCCGTGATCCCGGTTCTCGACGGCCTGCTGCCGCGGCGATGGGGGATCTCCAAGCGAAGCCATCTTCGCGCCGTGGGTCACGACATTTCCGTGGCCTTGTCGCAGACGCTCCTGGCGATCACCATGCTGGCGCACCAGTCCTGGCTCATGGTGGACGCCATCATCCGCACGCTCGGCCGGCTCTACGTCACGAAACGAAACCTCCTCGAGTGGGTGACCGCCGCGCAGGCGGGCTACGGTGCCGACCTGAGACTCCGGGCCTTCTACTGGCACCTCCGCTGGGGCGTGTTCCTGGCCGCCGGGGCCGGCCTGCTCCTCGTCGTGCTCAAGCCGGGAGCCTGGCCCGTGGCGATGCCGTTCGTCCTCCTCTGGATGCTGTCACCCATCCTTGCCTGGCGCATCAGCGTCCCGCCGAAGATTGCGAAGTCCCAGGTCCTCTCCTCCGCGGAGACGCGCTCCCTGCGGCTCATCGCCCGCCGAACCTGGCGCTACTTCGAGGCGTTCGTGGACCAGGACGATCATGCCCTTCCACCGGACAACTTCCAGGAGGAGCCCGAGCCCGTCGGAGCTCACCGCACCTCGCCGACCAACCTGGGGCTCTATCTGCTCGGTACGACGGTCGCCCACGATTTCGGCTGGATCGGGATCCTCGACACCGCGGAGCGGCTCGAGACGACGCTTCAGACCATGTCGGACCTGCGCCGCGTCCGCGGCCACTTCGTCAACTGGTACGACACACGGACATTGCAGCCGCTGGAGCCCATGTACGTCTCCACGGTGGACAGCGGCAATCTGGCCGGGCACCTGATCGCCATGGCTCAATCATGCCGCGAGTTCGTGCACCGTCCCCTGTCCGGCCCGGAGATCTCGGAGGGGATCGGAGACGCTCTTCATCTGCTTGTCGATTCGCTGGCGAAGGCCGGGCGTCCAAGGCGTGCTCAGCCGACCGCGGAGGTGCTGCTGCGCGAGACCGTCGAGGGGATGTCGGCGCTTCTCGAAGTCCCCACGACCTCCCTTCCCGGATGGGTCCCTCGATTCAAGGAGCTGGAGACCGCGGCGGACAGCCTCGTGGAGGTCGCGCGCAGGCTCGCGAGCGACGTCGAGGACGGCGCCGGAGCCGAAATCCTGGCCTGGGCCTCGGCCGTTCGAGCCTCCGTCAGGAGTCATGCCCGCGACCTGCAGGGGGACGACTCCAGCCTGGTGCACCGTCTTTCCGCTCTCGCATCGCTCGCCGAAGAAATGGTCCGGTCCATGGAGTTCGAGTTCCTGTTCGATCCCTCCCGCAAGATCTTCTCCATCGGCTACCGCGTGACCGAAGGCACGCTCGATCCGAGCGGCTACGACCTTCTGGCCTCGGAGGCCAGGCTGGCCAGCTTCGTGGCCATCGCCAAGGGCGATGTCTCCCCTCAGCACTGGTTTCTCCTCGGCCGCTCCCTCACGCCCGTGGGCGGTGGCGCGGCCCTCGTCTCCTGGTCGGGCTCCATGTTCGAATACCTGATGCCGCTTCTCGTGATGCGGCAACCCGCCCGGAGTCTTCTGGATCTCACCTGCCGCCTCGTCGTCGGGCGCCAGATCCGATACGGCGCCGAGCGCGGGGTTCCCTGGGGGATCTCGGAATCGGCCTACAACGTTCGCGATGCGGCGCACACATACCAGTACTCGGATTTCGGCGTGCCCGGTCTGGGTCTCAAGCGTGGGCTGTTCGAGGACGTGGTGGTGGCCCCCTACGCCACCGCGCTTGCGGCGATGGTGAATCCAGGGGCCGCATTGGACAATTTCTCGCGCCTCGAGGAGGCAGGGGCCCTCGGCGCCTACGGCTTCTATGACGCGCTCGATTACACCCCCTCGAGGTTGCCGGAGAAGACCCGGGTCGCCGTGGTCCGCGCCTACATGGCCCACCACCAGGGGATGACGGTCGTGTCCATCGGGAACGTGGTCCACGACGGAGCGACGCAGCGGCGCTTTCACTCCCATCCCATGGTCCAGGCGGCTGAGCTCCTGCTGCAGGAACGGACGCCGCGTTCGGTGGCCGTGACCCGGCCCCGCGGCGAGGAGGTGCTGGAGGCCGCGCACGTGCGCGACCTGGTCCCCCCCACCTTGCGGCGGTTCGAATCGCCGCACGACATCACGCCCCGCACGCATCTCCTGTCCAACGGCCGCTACACCGTCATGATCACGGCGGCGGGCTCCGGGTTCAGCCGGTGGGGCGACCTGGCCGTCACCCGCTGGCGGGAGGATACGACGCGTGACTGCTGGGGCACGTACGTCTTCCTGAAGGACGCAGAAACCGGCGACGTCTGGTCCGCCGGCTTCCAACCCTGCGGAACCGAGGCGGACCATTACGATGTCGTGTATTCCGAAGACCGGGCCAGGATCACGCAGCGAAACCCGTCCCTTTCGATCGTCCTCGAGATCGTGGTGTCCCCCGAGGACGACGCCGAGCTCCGCCGGCTGACGGTGACAAATCTCGAGAACAGGGACCGCGAGATCGACTTCACCTCCTACGCCGAGGTCGTGCTGGCTCCACAATCCGCGGACGAGGCCCATCCCGCCTTCTCGAGCCTGTTCGTCGAGACGGAGTTCGTGCCCGGGCACGAAACCCTGCTGGCGACGCGGCGCCCGCGTTCGGCGGAGGAGCCCGCGGTGTGGCTCGCCCACCTGGCCGCGTCCGAGGGAGCGACTCTGGGCCCACCGCAGTATGAAAGCGACCGCGCGCGCTTTCTGGGCCGGGGCCGCGGCATCCGGACGCCGCTCTCCGTGATCGACGGGAGGCCCCTTTCGAACACGGCGGGGACGGTCCTGGATCCGATCGTGAGCCTGAGGTACCGCGTCGCCATTCCCGCTCAAGGGACCGTGCGTCTGGTGTTCACGACACTCGTGGCGCGCTCCCGCGAACAGGCCCTCGAGATCGCGGAGAAGTATCGTCAACCGGCGACGTTCGAGCGCGCAAGCGCTCTGGCATGGACCCAGGCCCAGGTCCAGCTGCACCACCTCCGGATCACCCGGGACGAGGCCCACCTCTTCCAGCGTCTGGCCAATCGCCTGCTTTACCTGGATCGCACGCTGCGGGCCGGGCACCAGGAGCTGGCCGCGAACCGCGGCGGTCCGTCCGGGCTCTGGGCCCACGGCATCTCCGGAGATCTGCCGATCGCCGTCGTGCGCATCGAGAGGGACGAGGAGCGGGAGGTTGCGAGGCAGGTCCTGCGGGCGCACGAGTACTGGCGGTTGAAGGGGGTTTCAGCCGACCTGGTGATCCTGAATGCGAAGGGGACCTCCTACGCGCAGGATCTCCAGCAGTCGGTCGAAGCCATGGTGCGGGCGAGTCAGACCGCGGTCGGGCACGAGACTCACGGGGACCATGGAGGCGTCTTCGTTCTCCGGGAAGATCTCCTGCCGCCCCAGGACCTGGCCGTCCTGCGTTCGGCGGCGCGCGTGCTGATCCTGGCGAACCGGGGAACGCTGTCGGAGCAGGCGGTGCGGCAGCAGGCGCCGAGGCCGGAGCCGGTTCCGCCGCGCCGCCGCCCGGCCCGCGGGACCCCGGAGACCCTGTCCCCTCCCGCGCTCGATCTCGAGTTCTGGAACGGCCTGGGAGGATTCACGCCGGACGGCCGCGAATACGTCACGCTCCTGGACAAGGGACGGAGGACGCCGGCCCCCTGGATCAACGTCGTGGCGAACCCGGCATTCGGATTCCAGGCCTCCGAGTCGGGCTCGGGGTACACCTGGTCCTCGAACAGCCGGGAGAACAAGCTCACGCCCTGGTCGAACGATCCCGTCGGCGACGCTCCGGGCGAGGCGTTCTACGTGCGCGACGAGGACAGCGGGGTTCTCTGGGGGCCGACGTGCCTCCCCATCCGTGAAGAAGCCGGACGCTATGTCATCAGGCACGGCCAGGGTTACACTCGCTTCGAGCACGTGTCGCATGGAATCGCGCTCGATCTCCTGCAGTTCGTGCCGCTGAACGATCCGATCAAGATCTCCCGCATGACCCTGGAGAATCGTTCCGGCCGCAAGCGGCGGCTGTCGGTTGTGGCCTACGTTGAGTGGGTGCTGGGCGTTGCGCGCACGGGTACGGCGCCCTTCGTGGTGACCGAGATCGACCCCGCGACCGGGGCCCTGTTCGCGCGAAACTCCTGGAACAGGGAGTTCGCGCACCGGATCGCCTTCGCCGATCTGGGCGGGCGCCCGACATCCTCGACCTGTGACCGCCTCGAGTTCCTGGGCAGAAACGCGACCCTCGAGCATCCCGCGTCGCTTCTGCGCGGCGGGACGCTCTCGGGAACCACCGGGGCCGGCCTCGACCCCTGCGCCGCTCTGCAGACGATCGTCGAGCTCGAACCGGGGGAGCGCACCGAGGTGTTGTTCCTCCTGGGGCAGGGGGAGAGCCGTGAAGAGTCCCGATCCTTGATCGAGCGGTACCGCGGGATGAACGGCGACTCGGTTTTTCGCGAGGTCCAGGAACACTGGGATCGGGTCTTGGGCACCGTGCAGGTCAAGACTCCCGAACCCTCCCTGGATCTTCTTCTCAACCGCTGGCTTCTCTACCAGACGCTCTCGTGTCGCATCTGGTCCCGGTCCGCGTTCTACCAGTCCAGTGGGGCCTACGGCTTCCGCGACCAGATCCAGGACGTCCTGGCCCTGGCGGTGATGAGACCCGATCTCGTGCGCGAGCACCTCCTGCGGGCCGCGGCCCGGCAGTTCCCTGAAGGGGATGTCCAGCACTGGTGGCATCCCCCCACGGGCCGCGGAGTGAGGACCCGGATCTCCGACGACCGCCTCTGGCTTCCCTATGCGGTGGCCCGTTATCTCGAGACGACCGGGGACGGGGCGGTGCTCGACGATAAGGTTCCGTGGCTCGAAGGCGCGCGACTCGAGGACGGGCAACAGGAAGCCTACTTCCAGCCCACCGAATCGACCGATCGGGCGACGCTGTTCGAGCATTGTGCGCGGGCCCTGGATCGAAGTCTCGAGGTGGGCAGCCACGACCTGCCGCTGATGGGTGGCGGGGATTGGAACGACGGGATGAACCGTGTGGGCCACGAGGGCCGGGGAGAGAGCGTCTGGCTGGGCTGGTTCCTCCTCGCGAGCTTGAGAGAGTTCGCCCCGATCGCCGACCGGCGCGCGGAAAGTGGGCGCGCGGCGCGGTGGCGGATGAGGGCCGCCTCCCTCCAGGCTTCGCTCGAGCGGGAGGCCTGGGACGGCGAGTGGTACCGGCGTGCGTTTTTCGACGATGGAACGCCGCTCGGGTCGGCGGCGAACGACGAGTGCCGGATCGACTCCATCGCGCAATCCTGGGCGGTCCTCTCCGGTGCCAGTGACCGCACGCGCGCGCGCCAGGCCATGGGGTCCGTCGAACATCATCTCGTCAGGCGCGAGGCTGGGCTCCTGCTGCTCCTCTCTCCGCCCTTCGACCGGACACCCCTCGACCCCGGGTATATAAAAGGATACCCGCCGGGCATCCGGGAAAACGGCGGACAGTACACCCACGCCGCGGTCTGGTCGGTGATCGCTTTCGCCGAGATGGGCGAAGGAGACAAGGCCGCGGATCTCTTCAATCTCTTGAACCCGATCCGCCGTGCACACAGCCAGGCGGACGTCGACACGTACAAGCTGGAGCCGTACGTCGTGGCCGCGGACATCTATTCCGAGCCTCCTCACGAAGGACGAGGGGGATGGACCTGGTACACCGGGGCGGCGGGCTGGCTGCACCGGGCGGGTCTGGAGTGGATGCTCGGCTTCCGGAAGCGAGGCTCCACGCTCCGCATCGATCCGTGCATCCCCCGACGGTGGCCGGGATTCGAGATCGCCTATCGTCACGGCCGCACCCTCTACCGGATCGACGTCCAGAACCCGAAACGTGTCTGCAGCGGCGTGTCCCGTGTCAGTCTTGACGGAACGCCGCTTCCGGGGGAAGGGGTGGTCCCTCTGTCCGACGACGGCCGCGAGCACCAGGTGCAGGTGGTCCTTGGATAAAGCGCCGACCATCATCCTGAAGCAGAGCGAAGTCGAAATCGAGGCCATCCGCGCGCAGGGCGCGGGCGGCCAGAACGTCAACAAGGTCAGTAACGCCGTCCACCTGCGATTCGACATCCGCGCCTCGTCCCTGCCCGACGCCGTCAAGACGCGGCTGCTCGGCATGAAGGACCACCGCATCAGCGCGGACGGGGTCGTGGTGATCAAGGCGCAGAACACGCGCAGCCTCGAGAAGAACCGCGAGGACGCCCTGGCGCGCCTGCGCGCCCTGATCGCCGCCGCGGCGGCCGTGCCGCGACCGCGGCGCCCGACGAAGGCGACGTACGGTTCGAAGATGCGACGCGTAAGCGGCAAGATCAGGCGCGGCCGGGTCAAGGCGCTGCGAGGCCGCGTCGACGGCTGACGGCCGGCCCGCGCGAAGGCCGATGTATACTGCGGTCCCGTCATGCCCCGTCCCGCACTCCTCAGTTGCGACGCTGTCACCAAGTCGTTCGGCGGACCGCCGCTCTTCGAAGGGCTGTCGTTCGCTCTCCACGAGGGGGATCACGTCGGGCTGGTCGGCCCCAACGGAGCGGGCAAGTCGACGCTCTTGAGAATCCTCGCCGGCGTCGAGAGCCCCGATTCGGGGACCTGCAGCCGCCGGAAGAACCTTCGCATCGGCCATGTCCCGCAGACTCCCGTCTTCCCCACGGGGATGTCGGCCGCCGAGATCGTCGCCGGAGCGATCGCGGCCGATGGACGGCTCGACGACCACGAGCGGCAGCGGCGTGTCACACTGACTCTGCGCAAGGCCGGGTTCACGGACCCCGATGTCCAGGCCGACCTCCTGTCGGGGGGCTGGCGCGCCAGGCTCGCCATCGCGCGCGAGCTGGCCAAGTCGCCCGAAATCCTCCTGCTCGACGAGCCGACGAACCACCTGGACATCGACTCGATCCTCTGGCTCGAATCGCTGCTCCAGGACCCCTCCACCGCGTTCGTCGCGGTCAGTCACGACCGCTACTTTCTGGAGAGGGTGGCGCGGCGGATGCTGGAGATCAGCCGGCTGCACGACTCGGGCCTGTTTCACGTGAGCGGGACCTACGCGGATTTCCTGGAGGCGCGCGACGAGGCCCTGGGCAACCAGGCGGCCTACCGCGACACCCTGGCCGGTCTCGTGCGTCGCGAAGTGGCCTGGCTGCGCCGTGGAGCGAAGGCGCGGACGTCCAAGTCGAAGGCGCGCATCGACTCGGCCGAGCGCAGCATCGAACGGCTCGAGGCCGCTCGCGCGCGAGGCGTGGTCTCGACCGCCGGAATCGAGTTCACATCGTCCGGACGGAAGACGAAGCGGCTGTGGTCCGGCGAGGGACTGCGGATCGCATTCGGAAGCACGACGATCGTCGAGACGCTCGATCTGCTGCTCGTCCCCGGCATGCGATTGGGCATCCTCGGCCCCAACGGATCCGGCAAGACGACTCTGCTCCGGACGATCGTCGGGGAGATCGCGCCCGCGGCCGGGACGATCCAGCGCGCCGAGGCCCTGCGTGTGGTCTACTTCGACCAGAATCGGGAGACCCTCGATCCCGCGCTCACTCTCAAGCGGGCGCTGGCGCCCGAGGGAGACAGCGTGATCTATCGCGATCGAGCGCTCCACGTCGCGGCGTGGGCGAAGCGCTTTCTGTTCCACCCAGGGCAGCTCGAGACCCCGGTGTCCCGGCTTTCAGGTGGCGAGCGCGCCCGGATCACCCTCGCCCGGATGATGCTCCGGCCGGCCGACCTGCTGGTCCTCGACGAGCCCACGAACGATCTCGACATCCCGGCCCTCGAGGTCCTGGAGGAGGCGCTGCTCGAGTTCCCCGGCGCCCTCGTTCTGGTGACCCACGACCGGCACCTTCTCGATCGGGTATCGACCCAGGTGGTTGCGCTCGACGGCCGGGGCGGGGCACAGCATTACGCCTCGTACGACCAGTGGGAGGCGAACCGTCAGCGACGGCCCATGGAAAAACGGGAGACGCCGGCCGCGCGGACGCCGCGACCGGCCGTCCGCCGGCTCAGCTACCTCGAGCAGCGCGAATGGGACGGCCTGGAGGCCGCCGTCAACGACGGCGAATCCCGCCTCGCGGAGGCGCGCCGGCGCGCCGAGGATCCGTCGATCGCGACGGACGCGGACTTGCTGCAGAGGCGGCTCGCGGAGCTGGGCGAGCTTCAGGCCCAGGTCGACCGGCTCTACAAACGATGGGGCGAGCTCGAGGAGAAGCAGAAGTGACGGGCAGGCGCCGCGGGATCACGGGTTCCGCCGCCGGATCGTCCGGATCGCCTCGTCGAGACGGTGCAGGAAGCGCGAGCGATCGCGCGCGCTGAACGGAGGCGGGCCTCCGGTCAGGCTCCCGAGATCGCGAAGATGGGCCGAGAGCTCCCGGCCCGCGAGGGCCGCGCCGATGTTGTCCTCGGTGAACTCCCCGCCCCGCTGATCGAGGACGACGGCCCCCTTCTTCAGGCAGCGCGACGCCAGCGGAATGTCCGCCGAGATTACGATGTCGTCCCGGCCGGCATGCTCGACGATCCAGTCGTCGGCGGCGTCGAAGCGATCCCCCACCACGACCAGCGTGAACCTGTCCTCCTCCGGGATCCGCATGCGCGCGTTCGACACCACCGTCGCGCCGAGCCCGTGCCGCCGCGCCACGCGGTAGACCTCGTCCTTCACCGGACACCCGTCGGCGTCGACGAAGATGTCGAGCATTCGATCGGTCCTCCACACTAGAGATTCGTGGATTTGAATGGCGGGAGCGGGCCTGGAACCAGACGCGCGCCTTCGTGATGGAGCAGCCATTCCTTCCGAGGAAGGCCGCCGCCGTAGCCTGTGAGGCGTCCGTCCGTGCCGATCACGCGATGGCAGGGGAGCACCAGGGGGATGGGATTGGCGCCGTTGGCCGCGCCTACGGCGCGCACGGCGGCCGGACGTCCGACGGCGCGCGCCAGATCGGCGTAGGACCAGGTTCGTCCGGCGGGGATCTCGCGCAGCTTGAGCCACACGTCACGCTGGAAGTCCGTCCCGCCCGGGTCCACCGCAACTTCCTCGAGAGCCTGCAGATCGCCCCGGAAGTAGCGCTCCAGTCGCGACGCAACGCCGCCCGGGTCCTCGCATTCGTGGATCGTGACGGTTCCGAAACGCCCCTGGACATCGCGGCGCAGGCGCACCGCGTCGCCACGAAGGTCCAGCCGGAGCAGCGTTCCGCCCGCCACGGCGAACGCCAGCGGCCCGATGGGGGACAAAAGCGTCGCCTGATCAATCCTCACCGGACTCTCCTCCCCGCACCCTTCGCCTCCCGCTCGATCGTCTCCCTATTGTAGCCTCGCTGAAACCGGGCAGGTTTACATCCGCGCCGGGAGCGGGGAGAATGGCGCCCCGGTCATGATCACTTTCGCGAACATCGGCAAGCAGTATGGGAGGCAGATCCTCTTCGTCGAGGCGTCCTTCCAGCTCAACCCCGGCGAGAAGGTCGGGCTCGTCGGCCCGAACGGCTCCGGCAAGACCACCCTCTTCCGGATGATCGTGGGCCAGGAGGCGCCGGACGACGGCGAGGTGGCGGTTCCGAAGAGACTCACGATCGGCTACTTCCGCCAGGACGTGGAGGAGATGGCGGGACGCTCGGTGCTGGACGAGGCCATCGCCGGCAGCGGCCGGGTCGGCGAGCTGCACCACGAGCTGGAGGCGCTGCAGCAGGCGATGGCCGACCCGGTCCGGGCCGGTGATCTGGACACCATCCTGGCGCGCTTCGGCGAGGTGCAGGAGGAGTACACACACCTGGGGGGCTACGCGCTCGAGAGCCAGGCGCGCGAGGTGCTGCACGGGCTCGGGTTCGACGACGAGCGGATCGACCATGATGTCGGCGCGCTGTCGGGCGGCTGGAAGATGCGCGTGGCGATGGCGCGCGTGCTGCTCGCCCGCCCCGATGTGCTGTTGATGGACGAGCCGACCAACCACCTCGACATCGAGTCGATCATCTGGCTCGAGTCGTACCTGAAAGGCTACCCGGGCGCCCTGCTCATGACCTCGCACGACCGCGACTTCCTGAACCGCGTCGTCTCGAAGATCGCGGAGATCGACGGCGGCGAGATCACGGTCTACTCCGGCAACTACGACTTCTACGAGCGCGAGCGCCGCCTGCGCGAGGCGAACCGCGAGGCGGCCTACGCCCGCCAGCAGGCGATGCTCGCCAAGGAACAGCGGTTCATCGATCGATTCAGGACGCACGCCGCCAAGGCGGCGCAGGTGCAGAGCCGGATCAAGGCCCTCGACAAGATCGAGAAGGTCACGCTTCCCAGGCGGCGCACGGTCGTGGCCTTCGATTTTCGCGACCCTCCGCGGTCCGGCGACCAGGTGGTGGTGATCGAAAATCTCCACAAGGCCTTCGGCCGCCGCGTCATCTACGAGGGGATGAACCTGACGATCAGGCGCGGTGAGCGCTGGGCGGTGATGGGCAGGAACGGCGCCGGCAAGACGACGCTGCTGAAAATCATCGCGGCGGTGCTGCCGCCGGATTCAGGCACCGTACGGCTCGGCGCCGCGCTCCGGATGGGCTATTTCGCCCAGCAGTCGCTCGACGTCCTCGACCCGGCTCTCACGGTCCTCGAGCAGCTGCAGGCGGATTTCCCGCTCGAGGGGGTCGGGGTGCTCCGCACCCTGGCGGGAGCGTTTCAGTTCCCGGGGGACGACGCCGACAAGAAGATCAGGGCGCTCTCGGGCGGCGAGAAGTCGCGCCTGGCGATGGCGCGCCTGCTCTTCGACCCCCCGAATTTCCTCGTCCTCGACGAGCCCACCAATCATCTGGATCTCGCCACCAAGGAGATGCTGGTCGACTCGCTCGAGTCGTTCGAGGGGACGATGATCTTCGTGTCGCACGACCGCGCCTTCCTGCGCGGCCTGGGGACACGGGTGCTCGAGCTCGGCGGAGAGAGTGGAACGGAGTCGCAGCCCCACGTGTACCCGGGGTCGTACGTCGAGTATGTCGAGCGGACCGGGCACGAGGCGCCGGGAACACATCTCTAGCACGGACCCGCGTACAATGGCGCATCACTCGCGGATATCACGATGAACAGGAACAGGGGCAATCGGGTATTTGTGCTCGCTCTTCTGGCGGCTTCGCCGCTGATCGCGGCGGCACCGGAGTCCCGGCCGCTCCTGCTTCGCTACGCCGCGGCGACGTTCCGCGCCGATGGGCCGGCCCCCGACGCTCCCGGCTGGTACCACGACGCCTCCGAGCGCGACAGCCCCCGCGGCCGCCGCTACCTGGTCGCGATCGCCGCGGCTCCTCTCGACCCCGCGCAGATCCGGCAGGTCGAAACGGCGGGCGCCACCGTCCTCGGATATATCCCGACGAACGGCTACCGCGTGCGCATCGATCCTGCGAATGTGGACCGTCTCCGCGCTCTTCCCTTCATCGCGTGGCTGGGCGCGCCCCCCGCGCACTTCAAGATACAACCGGAACTCTCGCTGCGCGCCGGGCGCGCCGATCTCCCCGTGCGGCTGCGGGCCATCCTCGAGGCCGGCGAGCCTCCGGCGCGCGCGAAGCGCGCGCTGTCCGGCCTTGAAGTGGTGGCCGCCCCGTCGGGCAAGGACGCCGCCTGGCGGCTCGAGGCGACCGTCCCGGCTGCGCGGCTCTCCAACGTGCTGTCGCGCCTCGCGGGGCTGCCCGAAGTCGAGGCGGTGGAGATCGCGCGCCCGTTCCGTCCGCTGAACCAGGACGCGGTCTGGGTCCACCAGTCCTTCATCGGCCCCTCTCCCCAAGAGACGCCGATCTTCGATCAAGGGATCTTCGGATGCGGCCAGACGCTCGGCCTCGCCGATACTGGACAGGACTACGACGCCTGCTTCTTCCGCGACACGGTGAACGGCCCGCCCCCGTTCGCGTTGTGCCTCGCCGCCCCCTGTCCTCCCGCCTCCCCGGCGACGAACCGCCGCAAGGACATCCTCTATTACAACTGGTCCGGAACGCCGACCGGCGACGACGACACCTGCCCCCCCACCCTCGGTGCCAGCGGCCACGGCACGCACACGTCCGGCTCCGCCGCGGGGGATCAGCCGCCCTACGCCGATTGCGCCTCGTTCACGACACCCGGCCGCACGGGGGGGGACGGGCTGGCGCCGGGCGCGAAGCTCGTCCTGCAGGAGATGGGCGACGGTCTCGAGTATCTCAACAACCGGGGCGGCACGCTCTGGAATCTGGCCGACGTCGCCTTCCAGAGCGGCGTGCGGATCCACTCCGACTCCTGGGGAGGCGCCTGCACCGACATCTTCGGCGCCTGCGTCCCCGGATGCACGATCCCCTACGATTCCTTCGCGCGCGACGCCGACCTGGCGATGTGGACCTACCCCGATCTGCTCCTCGTCACCTCCGCCGGCAACGGCGGGCAGGTCTGCCCGCCGCCCGTCTCGGTCGGCACGCCCGCGAACGCGAAGAACCTGGTCACCGCCGGTTCGGTCGGACACGGCGTGGCCGCGAACACGCCGTCGGCGTTCTCGAGCCCCGGCCCGGTCCACGACGGGCGGCTCAAGCCGACCGTGGCGGCGCAGGGAGAATCCACCGTGTCGGCCGCCTCCGACGCGAACCCCGGCTCGAACAACTGCGGGACCTGCCCGCTCGACGGGACCTCGATGTCGTCGCCCACGACGGCGGGTTTGGCGGCGCTCGCGCGCGAGTACTACACCGCCGGCTATTACGCGACCGGGTCGCGCGCTTCCGGATCGGGGTTCACGCCCACCGGGGCGCTCCTGAAGGCGACCCTCATCGACGGGGCCGTAGCACTCGGAACCGCCGCGCCATCTCCCGACTTCGACTCGGGGTACGGCCGTGTCCTCCTCGGCGCCACCCTCGCCTTCACGGGGAGCCCGTTCAGGCTCCGCGTGGATGATCACCGCGCGGGAATCGCCACCGGCAGCATGGTGACGCACGCCTACGACATCGCCGCGGGCGAGCCGTTCCGGGCCACGCTGGTCTGGACCGATTTCCCGGCGGCGCTCAACGCCGCCGTGGCGCGCGTCAACGAGCTGAAGCTCGAGGTGATCGACCCGGCCGGCGGCGTCTGGTTCCAGACTCTGGATGGGGCGACCGGCGCGCCGGTCCAGACCAGCAACGCCTCCGCCCCCTACGACACGTTGAACGTCGAGGAACGCCTCGTCTTCAACAGCCCCGCGCCCGGCCGCTGGGTCGTGAGGGTGAGAGGCGTGAACATCCCGATGGGCCCGCAGCCGTTCGCCCTCGTCGTGCGGGGAGCGCTCACCGACTGTCCGGCCCCCTCGTCCCCCGCGGCACCGACCCTGACGACTCCGGCCGACCACCAGGTCCGCGTGAACTGGAGCGGCGTGGGGGGTGCTCTCGCGTACAACGTCTACCGCAGCCTGGGCGCCTGCCCGGGAGGGCCGTGGATCCCTGTGGCGACGGCGGTGACGGGGACCACCTTCCTCGACACGACCGTCTCCGGAGGCGCCACGTACAGCTACACCGTCGCCGCCGCTTCCGACGCCGGCGCCTTCTGCGAGTCGGCGCCCTCAGGCTGCGCGCAGGTCGTCCCGACGGGCGATTGCTTCCTGTCTCCGTCGTTCGGCGGCGTCAGCGCCGCGTCCAGCGCCGGGAATGCCCGATGTGCCGTCAACCTGGCCTGGAGCCCGGCGAGCTCCGCCTGCACGGCCGACGTGCGGTACAACGTCTACCGGAGCGACTCGACCTCCTTCACGCCGGGCCCCGCCAACCGGATCGCCCGCTGCATCGGCACGACCTCATACACCGACGCGCTCTCCCTCGTCCACGGGACGACCTATTACTACGTCGTCCGCGCCGAGGACGCGACGACCGGGCACGCCGGTCCCTGCCGCGGCGGGAACGAGGAGACGAACGTCGTGGAGGCCTCCACGAGTCCGGCCGGCCCGGCGGCGCCGGGGACCCTCACCGACGACGCCGGCGACACCGGTCCGGCCACGTTCACGGCCGCGCCTCCCTGGGTCGTGGCGTCCACGGGTGGCCACACCGGCTCGAAAGTCTACCGGGGCGACAGCGGCGACAGCGTTTGCGCCGATCTGACGAGTCCCGTCCTGACACTGGCCAGCCCCGCCCAGGGGCCGCTGCTGTCCTTCTCGACGATTCACACGCTGGAGTACGACCCCTTCGGGTTCTTCGGCGCCGAGGGGTCGGTCGGACAGGTGGAGATCGCCACGGGTCCCGGCTTCACCGGCTGGACGCGCGTTCCCCTGACACCCGACTACCCCGCCGTCGTCGAGTTTCCGTTCAACAACTGCGACACGACGGGGAACATCGATACCTATTTCAGCGGCACCAACCAGACGTATTCGACCTACACCGCTTCACTGGCGAACTGGGCGGGGGGGGACGTGAAGATCCGGTTCCGCCTCTCGGGTGACCCTTTCTATCCGGGCGGATCGTGGTGGGTGGACGACATCCAGGTCACCCATACTCTTGTCCCCGGGTCCTGCACGACACAGGCGGCGGGGCCGCCCCCGATCCCGGACGGCGCCTCAGTGCCCGGGCAGCCGCTGAAGGTCGCGACACACGGAGCCGACCTCGTCCTGAACTGGGACGCGACGCGGTGCCCCCCCACCGCGGTCAACATCTATTGGGGAAATCTGGGGAGCTTCTCGACCTTCGCGGGCGGATTCTGCGGCCTCGCCCCCACCGGCACCGCGACGATCCCGCTGGCCGGAAATGTCTGGTTCGTCGTCGCGGGCACCGACGGCGCCGCAACCGACGGCAGCTGGTCGCGCGACCCGCTGGGCAACGAGAAGAACTACAGCGGCGCCGCCGGCGCCTGCCCCGCCATCAGCCAGCACGTCACCAACAACAGCTGCCCATAGAGGAACTCGCTTTCAAGGGATGGCGGTGGCGGCGGGAGTCGAACCCGCATCCAGAAGAGAGCAGCCTTCGACCTCGACGCCCACGGCGACCTTGCCTTCAGTCGCTGGTCGCCGCTTCGGCTAACGCTCCCCTTCCGACGTCGAAGCGTAGAACGACGCTCCGCGGACGTTCTCGTCGATCTCGAGCGGGCTCTGGATGGCGGGAAAGGCGCGCTGCTCGCAATTCATGCGATCGCACAGGCGGCAGGTGACGCCGACCGGCACCGCCGCGGGGTTCCCGAGGTCGACGCCGTCCTCGCACGTGGTTCCCGGTCTACGGGGGTCGCCCGCCCTTCCCCGGCGACTCCGGACTCCTGCTGCACGCGGAGCGCCTCAGCTTCCCGCACCCGGAATCCGGGGAACGGCTCGAGGTCTCCTGCTTCCCGCCGCCCGCGCTCCGCAGCTGGCGCCTGGCTTGAAGGATTACTTGATCTTGATGCTTCCCTCATTGATCGTGGCCGCAGGCAAATGGATTGTGCCAAGGGTCAGCGTGAGGCTGCCTTGACCGTCGGCATTCGTCACCACCACGATGGTGAAGGGGACATCCAGGAGTGGAGGAGTTCCGTCACCCATATCCACGCTGCACTGTCCTGAGAAGGTTGCGGCGTCAGCAGCCCAGGAAGAACCGCTGCTGGTTTTGCCTTCCAGTTGAATCGACCGCTCCAGACCAAGGACAGAAATGCCTGTCAGGGTGGTCTGGAACTGTCCCTCGGCTGTCTGAGCGTAGGCAATCGTGACGCCCAGTCCAAATAGTGTGCCGTCGAGAAGAACACCGTTATACAAGGTACCAGATGGGAAGACGCCTCCTCCTGCACCCGTCATCCCCGTCTCACTCTGAGCGATCCCTGACGATGATTTATGGACCTGGATGTTCCCTCTGCTGATCGTTCTCTTGGGGGGACCGACCTCCGTCGGCGAGTTCGGCACAATGCTGACCTCTAGCTTGTCTCTGTCCCGGCCGGGCTCACCTCCATCTTCTACGCTGACCACAAACGTGCATGGAGTCAGGTTACATGTCCCCGAGCCTTGGAAGGTCGCAGTCGTGGGGCTGTCCACGATGAGCAGAGTGACTGGTCCGTTCACGTGCAGCCCGGTCGAGTGATTGAGGTAATTGAAGTGGCCGGTCGTCGGGCCGCCCAGTGTTTGGCGCTCCGCGACGAACCCGAAACTGGCGATCCCTCCAGCGTTCGGAACTACCTGCCCGCCACCCGTGACTTTAGCGACAGCGCAGACGTCCCCAGGGCCTGCCTGGCAAGCGCCATTCCCATTGCAGGTATCGCCGAAGGTGCAGACGTCGTCATCTTCGCAGGGGGTCCCGTTCAGCGCCTTACGGTCCACGCAGGTCTTGTTCACACCATCGCAGGTATCGACGGCGTCGCACTGACCCGTAGGAAGCCCGCATACGGCCCCACCTGGCGCCACCGCATCGGGCGGGCAGTCGTTGCTCACCCCATTGCAGCTCTCCGGCACATCGCACGCGCCCGTGGCGGGGCGACACGAATCCATGCTCTTGCGATCCACCGGGCAGATGCTACTCACGCCGCTGCACGTCTCAGCCGGGTCACACTCACCGCCCGAGGCGCGGCACGCCGCCCCCGCGTTGCCGACCGGGTGCTGGCAGCTCACGCTGCTGCCGTCGCATTGATCGAGCGTGCACGGGTTCCCGTCCGACGTGCAGCTCGTTCCCGCCGCACTCCTGGCGTCCGCCGGACAGGAGGTGTTCGTGCCATTGCAGCTCTCGGCTGGATCGCACTCACCGCCCGAGGCGCGGCACGCCGCCCCCGCGTTGCCGGCCGGGTGCTGGCAGCTCACGCTGCTGCCGTCGCATTGATCCAGCGTGCACGGGTTCCCGTCCGACGTGCAGCTCGTTCCCGCCGGGCTCCTGGCGTCCGCCGGACAAGTGGTGCTCGTGCCATTGCAGCTCTCGGCCGGATCGCACTCACCGCCTGAGGCGCGGCAGACCGCTCCCGCGTTGCCGGCCGGGTGCTGGCAGCTCACGCTGCTGCCGTCGCATTGATCCAGCGTGCACGGGTTCCCGTCCGACGTGCAGCTCGTTCCCGCCGCACTCCTGGCGTCCGCCGGACAAGAGGTGCTCGTGCCATTGCAGCTCTCGGCTGGATCGCACTCACCGCCCGAGGCGCGGCACGTGGCCCCCGCGTTGCCGGCCGGGTGCTGGCAGCTCGCGCTGCTGCCGTCGCATTGATCCAGCGTGCACGGGTTCCCGTCCGACGTGCAGCTC
>Ga0137397_10000150_pt1 | contig 46132 bp, 32 predicted proteins | sample czorhiz116metaG_FD_106658 | JGI IMG/M metagenome (GOLD analysis project Ga0137397, IMG submission 106658) | Vadose zone soil microbial communities from Angelo Coast Range Reserve, California, USA - czorhiz1.16 metaG | ecosystem: Environmental > Terrestrial > Soil > Vadose zone | place: USA... | reverse complement strand
GGAGATTGCAGGACGTCGACGACGAGCTCGACCCTGTTTTCCGTCGTGATGGAGTTCGGGACGGAGTAGTTGTCGCACGGGGTGCCGGGGACAGGCGTCGCCACGTCGCCGTCACCCGTGTGCCAGATGCCGAACTTGTTCAACCCGCCGGAGGTCTGGAAGCCGCATATTCCGTTGGTCTTGTACTCCCACATCGGGTTGGCGTTGATGTTCGTCGCGGTGCTCGATGGATGACGAACCGAGAGCCATCCACCGTTGTTGGAGTCGAAATTCCAGGGCACCTTGTCGCCGCCCACCGTCGGCCCCGAGGCGGCGATCAGGATGCCGCGGTCCAGAATGCCGTTCGGAAGGACGTCCGGCTCGGTCGCGTCCAGGACGCCGTTGTTGTTCAGATCTTCGCCGAGGGTGTTGCTGACGAGGGTGCTGCCCGGGCCGATCGTCGTGAACAGGGACGAGAAGGTGACGTCCTCGTCCGGCAGGATGAACAGGAGCACCGGGTCGATGACGTCGGGGCGGTCGATGAGCTGGTTACGGTTCAGGTCGCGCACGCCGCGGCAGGTCAGCCCCGGCCCCGCGAGACAGTCGGTCGAGTAGTGCAGCGTCTCGCGATCGGCGTTGATGACGTTCGTGAACGTGTACGACTGCTGGCTGATCCGCCGCCCCTTGTTCAGGGAGTCCAGCGTCAGCGTCATCGTCACCTGACGATCGGTAATGGCCAGGGCGTTTGCCGCCGCGGCGTTGACGGAGACGTGGAAGTAGGCCCCCTGGGGCTGGCCGGGCGGGATCCGACCCAGGTTCTTCGGCGAGTCGAGAACGGTGATGGCACCCGCGCCGGTCCCGGAGGGGGTGAGGGTGGCCTTCACGTCATCGTAATCGTCCGATCTGTCACCGGGCCAGTCGCGGCCGCGGTTGGACAGCGCGATTCCGTAGGTCAGGACTTCGCCCGCGTCGAGGCTGTCGTCGTTGTCGCAGCCGCCGCCGATCTGGGTCTGGGGACCGAACCCCGCGCTCTGGGTCCCCGGCCTCAGGAAGGTACCGCCATTGTTGGCGATCTGGGGACCGAATCCCTGAGTCTGCGGAATGATGAACGAACTGGTGACGAAGTTCGGCGAGCAGTCGACCTTGACCGAGGCGGTGACGACCACCTGGCCTGGCGGGGCGTAGGTATTGGTGATCGTCATCCCCGTGTCCGCCTCGAGGATGCCGTTGTTCGGCGCGGGGGACGGGACGTTGCGAATCGGGATGGCTGACGATTCCGTGCCAGCGCCGCAGCCACACCCGGCGAACGGGACGTTAGACTCGGTATCGACGATGGCGCCCGCGGCATTGCGGACGACGAACGTGGCGAAAGCGGACGACCTGCTCGCGCCGGCACCCGGAGTAGAGTCCACGATCGTCTCGACCATCGTGTCCTCGCACGAGTACCTGATCTTGTCGAGCGTGACCGCGCTCTGCGGGAAGGCCGCGGGGCCCTTCGCAGGAGGCGGTTCGGCAGCATCTTTGAAGACCGGCCCCGAAACGAGCAGGGCGTACGTTTGTCCACCCAGGTCCAGGAGGCCGTTCGCGTTCGTATCCTCTCCGGCGTCCAGGCGACGGTTGCCGTTCGCATCCTCGTTCGGGCCGGTGATCGTGATCGAACCCGCAACCGCGCCGCCGGCGCCCCTCTTCACCGTGACCCGCCAGGTCCCTGTATAGATCTGAGAATCGGCCGGGCTCGTGTCATTGTTGCGGTCGAAAGTCAGGTGGATAGCTTCCTGTGGATTCCGCGGATCGTGAGTCTCCGGCTGGCCGGACACTCTCGCCAGGGACCACTGGTCGACGAACGGGTTCCTGCTGGATCCGTAGCGGTTCCCGTCATAGAACAAGTTGTCGGTCTCCGAGCCGGCCGGGCAGATGGTGCCATCCGGCTTGGTATCGCCGGCACCCAGACAGTTGTTCGGACCCGGACTCTCGAGCACGAGGTCGAGATCGTTCACCAGCGGTCCGCCGGCGCCGGGGAGAGAGGGAGGATCGGTCCAGGCCAGCCCGACGCGCAGCTGTCCGGCGGAGGCGACCTGACCCCCGTCGGCCGCCACCGCACACTCGGCGGAAGTCACGCGGAAGGTGTGCGTCTGAGACGTGTGCGCGTTGTCGATGGCGAGCTCACCCGTCGCGATGTCGTCCCAGACGAGGAGCCCTTCCGCCGGATACTCCCAGTGCATCGGCCCCGGAGGAGTATTGCCGGCGGTCCATCTCACGCCATTGGCGGGATCGACACCACCGACGCGGAAGTGCTTCGAGAAGTTCGCGAGCGGCAGAACGCTGGTCATCACGACGCGTCCGTAACCCTGCTCGCTGTTCCCCATGAGGCCGATGTTATGGTTCGAGATCGTCCCGAGATCTGCAAAACGCGACCGCCGCAGAATCTTGTCCGGTGTCGTCTTGCCCCCCTCACCCGGGGTCCGGATATTCGTCGTGAACCTGGCCGAGGCGACCATGGCCGCCTTCACCAGGGCGCCGGAGACGTTCGGGACTCGATTCCCCGTGACCTGCGCTCCGGTCGGATAGGCGCCCTGCGCGAAGTAGTCGCGCACCAGGGCTGCCGCCCCAGTGACCGCCGCGGCGCCGTAGGACGATCCGTAGTTCCCCTCGTCGATCGTGGCGTCGACCGGCCCGAGGTTGTCGTCGTCGCGACTGCGGAACCCGGCCACCGACGAGAAGTCGAAGACCCCGGCTCCCAGGTCGCAGCACGGCGCGTCCACGATGGGGGCCATGCGGAGCGACTCAGGCGTCGCGGGACCGCGGGACGAATAAGTCGCCATGTTCGCAAGATTGTCGAAATCCTTGAAGAAGGTGTCCTCGTCCGCGCGGGTGACGCCGACCGTGATGATGTTCTTGGCCGTCATCGGGGGCGGGATCTGGATGTTCCTGACCACGTAGTGGGCCGGGTCGCAGGGCGGTACGCAGTCATCCGTGTCGGTTCCATCGAAGAAGTCCGGAATCACGCGGGGTGTCCAGAAATCGGGCCGGCTCGAGCTGATCAGGACGCCGCTGTTCCCGGCCGGTCCGACGACCGTGAAATCACGGTTGTTGTAGAGGAACGTGTCGATGTCAACCGACTGCTGGAGATACTTGCCGTCGTTCCCCTGGAACTGGACGGTCGAGAAGTTGTCCGGCGCGCCGAAGGGGGTCACGGCGATGTGGACCTCGGTGCCGCCGCCGGTGATCCCGGCGCAGGCACCCGTGCCGCCACTCTTGGGGCAGATGAACTCGCCCAGGCGGGAGGCCAGGCTGCCCGGATCGACGTTGCCGCCGCGCTCCACCAGGGAGTTGAAGGTGCAGCGGCTCTTGTCGGCGATATCAGACACGATGATGCGCGACCGGCGCGCCACACCGTCCAGATTGGAGCCCCGCGGCTGTCCGTTGAGGCCGATGCTCGTGCGGGTGGCGAAGGCGCCGACGCCGGTCGGCCAGGCCGCGATGACCGAGGCGACTATGTTGCCGTGGCTGCCGCCCCCGTCAAGAATCGCGTCGCAGTCATTGCCGTTGTCGCGCACGTTGATGATCGAGTGGATCTTCCGGTGCGCCGGACCGAATGGATTGACGATGGTGGTCACCTGCGTGGCGCTATGTGCGAAGCTCGGAGTGTCCGCGCTGATCCCGTTGTCCAGCACGCCGACGATCTGGGGCGGCACGGCCGCCGTGCCGTTGTTGTAGAACTGCAGCCGGCAGAGACCGGGCGCCGTGCAGCCTGCGTCGGTCGTGCAGGCCTGCGCCGGGTTGTTCGTGCAGAGGAGGGCGCCGCTGCCGCCGCCGTCGAGGCCCGCATCATCGAACGGCCTGGCCTGGTTCGACAACTGGTCGGTGCCGACCTGGACCGCCGGCACGTTCCTGGCGTTGAGGGACATCATTTCCATGCTTTCCTGGATGTTCAGGATGTCCTTGATCCGGGCCAGCTTGCTCAAGGCCTTGTAGTCCGCGCGCACCAGCAGAGCCGAGCCGGCGGGACCATAATCGGAAATGTTTCCGATGCCCGGAACGCGGGAGATCTCCTGCCGCGCGGCGGCCGCGTCACTTCCCGGGACCAGGGACACCTCCAGCAGCAGGCTCGGGTCGACGGCGCGGGCCGCCTCGATGAGCGGTGTTCTGGCCGTTGTGAGGTTGATCTTGTCTCCCGGAGGCATCCCCTGGAAGAAGATGACGTCCGGGTTCTGGCGCATCTGGCCAATCTGGCCGGCCGACACGTAAATCAAGAGGGTGGCGTTCTGCCCCACGCTGATGATCCGTGCCGAGGAGCGTATCCCCTCGAGGACGGCATCGAGAGACTTCGAGGACACAGCCTGCGGGCTCAACATGGCGTAGTTGAGACCGGGCGTCAGGGAGCCTTTCGGACCGAGACCCTGCTTCTCCTTCTCGCCGAGGCGGAGCTCCGCCGGCATGGCAGAGAGGAGCGCGTCAGGATTCTTCGGGTCCATGTCACCGATGTTCATCCGCAGGAGCCCGGCGGAATCCCCCTTGGTCCTGGCCGGCCCGTTCTTGAACGCCTGCCCGAAGGGGGAGAACCCCTCGGGACGCAGCGTCGCATGAGGCAGCTGGGCGTGCGAGATTCGCTCGATCTCCAGCTGCTCCATCTGAGCATCGATGCCCCCTCCGTCAGGAAGGGCAACTGGGGCACGGGATGCCCACAGCAGCATCGCCGGTCCGGCCAGTACGAGGCACAGACCCAGGATGATAAGGGTCGTCCGGTTGCACTTTATCTTCGAAAGTGCGTTCATTCTTGTCCTCCTTGGTGGGCTGCGAAAGCTTCTGCGGCGGAAAAAGAGGCCATGACTACCCCCGGGCAAAGCCCGGAGGCTGAAAAAACGGAAGGCGTGAACCTACCGGACCCCTGATCAGGGGAGAGGCAGGCGAATGGGAGCCCCCCCACTACGACCTCACTCAAGTTTTAACGATCCAGCAGTCGGCAGTGCTCAAATTACGGCGAATCTGTTGATGCGCTGCCCATATACGGTGAAGGTCAGAGGCTGTCAAGGAAAAGTTGTGACGGAAGAGAAATCGGGCCGATTGATTGACAGACGAAGCGACAGCGCCCTACAATGCCCAGCCTGCCGACGATACCGGGCTGAAGAAGCCGTCGTCGAGGAGGGTCGATGAGCCTGAAATCGGCGAATATTCCCGGAAGCATGAGCGGTACGGCGGACGCACGCTTACAGGCTCATGTCGGACCCCTGGAAAGGCCCATTGCGCGGGGGATGCTCGTGGTCGGCTTCGCCCTCCTGACTTGGGTGGCGGCCAAGGTCTCCATCCCGCTCCCCATGACACCCGTTCCGGGCACTCTTCAGACACTCGCGGTCCTCCTCGCCGGCGCGGTCCTCGGCGCCCGGGGCGGCGCCGTCAGCCAGGCGTCCTACATCTTCATGGGGATGGCCGGTCTGCCGGTCTTCGCGCTTCCCGGTTCCGGTCCGCTGTACCTCCTCGGGCCGACAGGTGGATACCTGGTTGGATTCATCGCGGCGGCGTTCGTCGTCGGCTCGGCGATCAAGAGGATCGGGGGGCGCGGAGTGCTCCCTGCAGCCTTGGCGTTCCTGCTCGGCGCGGCAACGATTCACGCCTGCGGGCTCGCGTGGCTGTCTGTGGTCCTGGGGGATCCGGCCGCGGCGTTCCGCGCGGGTGTTCTGCCGTTCGTTCTCTTCGACCTCGCGAAGGTCGTCGTCGCGACCGGAATTCATGCCGGGTACCTGCGATGCAAACCCGTCACGGAGAGCTGAAGCGAATTCTCGGGGACATCGGTCCCTGCCTCGTCGCCTTCTCCGGCGGCGTGGACAGCACGCTCCTCTTGAAGGTCGCATTCGACGTCCTGGGCGACAGTGCTGTCGCCATCACGGCGGTGTCCCCGTCCCTGGCCGCCTCCGAACGGGAGGAGGCGGGCTTCCTCGCGCGTCTCATCGGTGCGGGGCATCGGTTCGTCGAGACGCGCGAAATCGACGATCCGCGCTACGCGCGCAACGACGCCCTGCGCTGCTACTACTGCAAGACCGCACTGTTCGAAGTGCTGAAGACGCTGGCGGTCGCGGCCGGCGGACGGACGCTCGTCTACGGCGCCATCACCGACGACCTGGGAGACGATCGGCCCGGCATGCGGGCGGCGGCTGAGGCGGGCGTGCGCGCGCCGCTCGTCGAGGCAGGGTTGACCAAGGAGATGGTGCGCTCCCTTTCCCACCGCCTGGGGCTTCCGACCTGGGACAAGCCGGCGATGGCCTGTCTGGCCTCGCGCCTGCCCCGCTTCGTGCCGGTGACCCGCGCGGCGCTCCTGCGCGTCGAGCGTGCCGAGGCGGCGATCAGGGCCCTGGGATATCGCCAGGTGCGCGTCCGCGTCCAGGGGGAAGGGGCGCGGGTCGAGCTGGACCGCGAAGGACTCGTGAAATCCTCCTTCCCCTCCGAGGGGAATCTCGTGATCCAGGCCGTCCTCGCCGCCGGCTTCCGCGCCGCGGTGATCGATCCCCACGGATACAGGCCCGGGGGGCGACCGTCGGTGCAGTCGGCGCCGGCCGTCTGAAGATGACGGAGGCGAACCAGGCCGATCCCTCGCACCGGGCCTCCGATTCCTCCGACCGCAGGATTCTTCTTTCCTTCATGGAGATCGCGTCCGCCACCGCGGGCGCGAACGATCTCGACAGTGTCCTCGAGACGATCGCCCGCTCGCTCCGGCGGCTGTTCCCCGTCGATGGCGCGGCGCTCGGGCTCCTGGAAGGGGAGAGCATCCTCGTGCGCGAGATCAGCAGGCGCGCCCCGGCTTCGCCTCGCGAGCCGGAGCGTCTGCCGGCGGACGCCTCGCACCTTCTGGGATGGGTCATAAGCAGGGACCGTGCCCTGTGGAGAAACGACGTCCCGGCAGAGATGCGCTTCAGCGAGAGCGTGAAGACTCCGGGAATGAAGAGCGACATGACGATTCCCCTGAAGGCGCGTGGCCTGGTGATGGGCGCCTTTCGCGTCGCCTGCCGCAGGCGCCACGCCTTCGACCCCGAAGACTTCGAAGTGCTGAAGCGGTGCGCCGACATGACCGCCGTGGCGGTCGAGACGCAGCGCCTGCTGCTCGCGACCAAGAGGCTGGCCGAGCTGGACGGGGTCACGGGAGTCTTCAACCACCGGCACTTCAGGACCCTCCTGGAGCAGGAGGTCGAGCATGCCCGGCGGTTGGAACGGCCCGTCTCCCTCGTCATGATCGACATCGATCACTTCAAGCGCTTCAACGACGCCCACGGCCACCAGGCCGGTGACGAAGTGCTGCGGCACGTGGCGCAATTGACCGCGCGGGCGTTGCGACGATCGGATGCCGTGGCGCGGTATGGCGGCGAGGAGTTTGTCGTCCTCCTCCCCGAGGCGGCGATCGAGGACGCCCTGCCGGTCGCCGAGAAGATCCGGGCCGAGGTCGAGCGGAACCCTCTCAGCGTCGGCGGCACGCTGCGCCCTCTGCACGTCACCGTCAGCCTGGGGGTCGCCGCGTTTCCGGCGGACGCCATCAACGGCCCCGAGCTTGTCGCCGTGGCCGACCGCGCCCTGTACCAGGCGAAGAGCCGCGGGAGAAACCGCGTCTGCCACATTGCCGCGGAGGTCAGGAGCGAGTGACCCGGGACTCGCCTGCGGCCGCGCTCTCGGCCGCGGCGCAGAGGGACGACAGGACGATCACCAGGGCGGCGGACGGAAAGAAGACGGGCCACCAGGCGGCGTCGAGCGAGCCGCGCGCCTCGGCGAGGATCGATCCCCAGGACGGCGCGGGAGGGCTGACGCCGAAGCCGAGGAAGCTCAGCCCGGATTCCAGAACGATGGCGTTGGCCACCCCGAACGACGCCAGGACCGCGAGGGGCGCGGCCAGGAGGGGCAGGAGATGCCGGACGACCAGGCGGACCCCGCCGGCGCCGGCGGCCCGCGCCGAGATCCAGACTGCGCCGCCCCGGTGGCGCAGGATCTCTCCGCGCACATAGCGGGCGATCGTGGTCCAGCGGCTGAGGCCGATGCCGGCAACCATCGGCCAGACCCCGCCTCGACCCAGGGCTGCCATGAAGGCGAGAGCCAGGACGAAGGGCGGGAAGCACGCCACCACGTCGACGACGCGCACGATCAGAAGATCGAGCAGACCGCCACGCATCACCGCGAGCGCCCCCAGGCAGAATCCGATCAGAAGGGCGAGCGCCGTGGCCCCGAATCCCACCAGGAGCGACAGGCTCGCTCCGTGCAGAACGCGCGCCAGCAGGTCCCGTCCCAGCGCGTCCGTCCCCATCCAATGGGAGCGCGAGGGGGGCCGGAGCGCCTCGTCCAGGTGTATGCCGCGGTAGGAATAGGGAACGGGCGGCATCAGGAGGACGCGCGGCGCACCGGTCTGCAGCGGCGCGGGCGCGGCGCCCCAGTCCACGAGGTTCGCGCTCGGATCGTCGAACAGGCGTCCGACGATCGGAAGCTCGGCGAGCGCGGGCGCGGTGAGATGTCCGCCCACCCGGGCGAGGATCGGTCGATCGTTCGCCAGGAGCGGCGCGAGCAGCCCGGCAAGCGCGGTGGCCAGAACGACGAAGATAGCCGGTCGCGATTCAGGCTGCATCGGAGCGCTCGTCCAGGAGCCCGGACCGGATCCGTGGATCGACCACGAGATAAAGGACGTCCACCAGGAGATGCCCCGACAGCACCAGCACGGCGGAGAGCAGGGTCAGACCGACGACGACGGGATAGTCACGCGCCTCGATCGAGGTGAGGTAGAGCCGGCCGACTCCCGGCAGGGAAAAGATCTGCTCGACAATCACGCTTCCCCCCGCCAGCCCCGGCACGATCGTCGCGAGCAGCGTGATGAACGGGACCGCGGTATTCGCGACCACGTGCCCGGAGGCGCGCAGCCGGGACAGACCCTTGGCGCGCGCCACCGCCAGGAACTCCCTTCCCAGGGCGGAGCGGAAGGCGGCGCGCGCGTAGCGCGCGACGAGCGCCCAGCCGCTGAGCGCCAGGCAGATGGTCGGCAGGAGCAGGTGGCGCGCCAGGGAGGCGGTCGTTCCCAGTGCCGTGGCGCCGCGGTCCGGGACTCCCTGGAGGGGGAGCCATCCCAGGCGAACCGCGAACCATTGCTGCAGCAGGAGTGCCGCGGCGAACGAGGGCACGGCATAGAGGAGGATCAGGAGGGCGCGCCCGAGACGGTCCGCGATCGAGCCGGGGGACGAGGCCCCGAACAGTCCGAACGGCACCGCCACGCCGTAGATCAGGATCACGGAGCAGAAATTCAACAGCAGCGTCCAGGGGAGAGCCGAGACGATGACCGCGGCGACGGGGCGTCCGTCGCGCATCGATCGGCCCAGGTCGCCCCGCAGGAGGGCGAGACCCCAGGAGGCGTAGCGGGCCGCGGGACTCTGCTCGAGGCGCAGCTCGGATCGCAGATGCTCGACCGCCTCGGCCGAGTAATAGCCTCCGCCCGACCAGACCTGGATCGGATCGTTCGGCAGCAGGTTGAGGATCGCGAAGGTCAGAACCGAGATCCCGAGAAGCGTCGGCACCGACGAAAGCGCCCGGCGGACCAGGAAGGGGATCATCCGCCCGGCTGCTGGCGGATCTTGAGGCGGATCACGCCGGGATACTGCACGATGAGGCCCCGCGGCGAGGGTTCGACGCCCATCACCCTGCGGGACAGGGCGGCGAGGACCTTGGGAAAGAAAAGATAGGTGTAGGGCTGCAGCTCCTCGACCCGCTTCGCGATGCGGCGGTAGCAGGCGGAGCGCGCTTGCGGGTCGATGGCGCGCCGTCCTTCCTCGATCCAGGCGTCGATCTCCTGATCGTGGAAGCCCGCGTAGTTGCGCCCGTCCCCGATCTGCGATGAGTGCAGCATCCCGTAGACCACATCGTCCGGATCGCCGGCCGGAACGGTCCCGGACAGGGCCGCCTCGAAGTCCCCCGTCTTGAGACGGGCCCACAACCCCGGCCAATCGAGTCTCTCGATTCTCATGTCGATGCCGAGGGCGCGCAAGGATTCCTGCGCGACCTGGGAAAACTGCGCGTGGTCCTCGCCGCCGCTGAAAATCAGGAGCGTGAACCGGAAGGGCCTGCCGTTCTTGCTCCGCAGTCCGGTCTTCGGGTCCAGCCGCCATCCGGCGTGATCGAAGAGCGCCGCCGCCGCCCGCGGGTCGTGACGCAGCGGCCGGCTGTCCGGGTCGGGCGGCAGGATGGCGGGATGGAACAGGGAGAAGGACACCTGCCCGAGGCCGTGCAGGACCGCGCGGACGTACTCCTCCCGGTCGAGAGCCAGCGCCATGGCGCGGCGGACCTCGGGATCGGAGAAGAACGGGTTCGAACCGTCCGCCCGCCAGGCGATGTAGTAGAAGAACAGAGACAGGTAGCTGACGGTCGCGAAACGCCGGGTGAACGCCGGGTCCCTGCTGTAGGCATCCCATTGCACCGGGGTCAGCGAGGCGTAGTCGATCTCTCCGGCGAGCAGCGCCATGAGCGTCGTCTCCTGTGTCGGGATGATCGGCAGCTCCAGCGTATCGACGTAGGGCCGCCCGCCCCAGTACTCCCGGTTCGACGCCAGCACGATGCGGCGGCCGGGCTCCCAGGACACGAAGCGGAACGGGCCGGTGCCGATCGGGGCGCGATTGAAGCGCGACGTCAGGAAATCCTCCTTTTCATACAGATGGCGGGGCAGGATCGGCATCTCCCAGGCCGACAGTGCGGGGGCGTAAGGGAATCGGTACACCACGCGCACGGTCCTGTCGTCGGGGGTCTCGAGACGCTCGACCGGCAGGAAGCCGTCGAGATGTCCCAGCGCGTGATTCTTCCGGTCGATGACGCGCTCGTACGTGTACTTCACGTCGGCGCTGGTCAGCGGCTGTCCGTCGTGAAACCGCACACCCGCGCGGAGGTGAAAGGTCAAAACGCGCCCCGAGTCGGAGGACTCCCACGACTCCGCCAGACGCGGCACGATATTCATGTCGACGTCCCGGTCGACGAGGCTGTCGCCGACCAGCCGGGACACCAGGTCGGCCGGCTGGTCGCTCGCCGTGACGAAATTCAGCGTGGCCGGCTCGGTCCGGAGAGGATAGACGAAGCGTCCACCGTAGTCCGATGGAGCGACGGCCCCCCGGTCTTCAGGCGGGGAGGACGTGCAGGCGGAGAGGAGGGCGGCGGCGAGGAGCGTGACCGCAACGCCGCGAAGGCTCCTCGGTCGCATTCTCCCTGCTCTCAATCGGAGGTGAAGGTCGTCTTACCGGCCCCGGTGTTGCCCAGGAGGTCGGTCACCTTGACGATGACCGTGTGCTCCCCGCCGCGAAGCGACGGGAGAGGGATGCTGTAGGTCTCGGAGCGCGAGTCGGAAACCCCGTCGATCGGCGCTACCGTCACGAAGCGTCCGCCATCCAGCGAGTACTCGGCGCGCGCGATCGGGCCCGGCGTATCGGTGGCGCTCGCTTCCACGGTCACGTCCTTGCCGGTGCGGCGCGCCGTCACCTGCACCGAGGGGGGGGTGTTGTCCACCAGGAAGGGATCGCTGACCTGGCTCGCCGTCCTGGCCTGGCCCGACGGGTTCGACGGCGCGTCGCTCGCTTCGATGCGCACGCGATAGAGCCCGTCCGGGACCTGGGCCGAGTCGAAGGCGAAATAGCTGTCGCGCAGCCCCTTCGCCAGCGGTTTCCACGCCGTCTCCCCCTCCCCCTTGAAGGAGAGATCGAACACCAGGACGTCACCGTTGGGGTCCTCGGCGTCCCAGTCGAGGGCGCGCATGCCGCGCACGAAGACCCTCTTCTCCGGAAGCTGCGGCGGCTGAGACGTGAGGGCTCCGGTGTCCGGGTTCACCCGGATGCCCGTGAACGCCAGGTCCTGGGGATCGGGTTCGGCCGCGTAGGGGAGCCTCTCGCGGACCACCCCTGGAGGCTCGACCGAGACCCGCTTCAGGGCGGGCGGAAGGTTGGCCTGCAGGTAGGCCACCGACACTGCCTGCAGAGAGGGGCCGGCCCCGCCACCCGGGCGCGCCAGCCGGGCGCGCCACTGCAGGAAACGCGCGGGAGGGCTCGCGACCGCGCTCCCGTCGGGGCTGGGGTAGGCGGTCGACCATTCGCTCCAAGTCGAGTCCGGCACGCCCGAGTTGCCCGACCGGGTCGCCACCTCCACGCGGGCTCCCCCCGGCACGCTGGCGCGCCAGGAGATGCGACCCCACTTCGAGATCGTCTGGGCGTCGCAGGTCGGGGAGAGATAGGTTCCCGCCTCGCCGGTCGCGGTGTCGAGGAGATACACCCTGCCGACGTTGCTGCTGGCCGCGAAGATCTGGTGCCCCTGCCCGCTCACGAGCGATGTCACCTGGGATTCGGGCAGCTTCGCGAGCAGCGTGCTCTGCTGCGAGCCGAGGAGGACGCGGACGCGGCCAGGCTCACCTGTCCCCGCCAGCGGGCGGCCGGAGGCGTCGAGGGCCAGCGAATAGACGACCTCGCTCGGCGACGACCACAGCGTGGTGACCGTGCCGTCCGGATCGATTCTGTACACCTCGCTCTTCGGAGCGGGGCCCGGCGCGACCGATGGCGCCCCCGTGGCGCTGGCGGTGACCGTGACCGTGGCTGTCGTGCCCGACTCGACCCCGGGAATGACCACCTGGGGCGGCAGGCTTCCCTTCGCCGGCGGCGTCTCGCGCTCCTGTGCGGGCGGCTGCATCTGAGGCGGGGGCGGTGCGGGCGGCTCCCCCTCCGTGCCGATGGCGGCGGCGTAGACCACCCCCTTCGGATCGACCACGATCGCGTTCATTTCGCGCAGACGAGAATCGTACAGGACGGTCGCCTTGCCGTCCGGGGCGATCCGATACAGGAGCCCCTTGCCGTCGGTGCCCGCCAGCAGGTTGCCGCCCTGGTCGAAGGCGAGGGAGACGATGTGAAACTCTTCGCTGTCGAAGAAGATCTCGGCCTTCCCCTTGGCCGCGACCCGGTAGACGATGCCGCGCTCGCCTGTGGCGGCAAAGAGCTCGCCTCGAGGCGAGAACGCCAGGGCCCAGAGATAGCGGTCCTCCGGCGCATAGTAGACCTCCCCCTTGGCCTCCCCCGTGATCCGGTAGATCTTTCCCTGCGGGAGCGTGGCGGCGTACACCACGTCGTTCTTGTCGACCGCCAGCGCGTGCACCGCCAGGTCGCCGGTCTCGTAATACAAGGATCCCTGGGCTCCCTTAGGGACGCGGTAGATCTTGCCCCCGTTGCCGCCGCCGACGTACAGAGTGCCCTTGCTGTCCACCGCCTGCGACCACAGGAACGGCTCGGACGCCTGCTCGATCGCCGGAATCTTCAGGGGTCGCAGGGCGGGCGCCAGGACCAGCTCGCCGCCGGCCGCCACCGCCGCCCCGTCCGGTTTCCCCTTCTCGAAATCGTCGAAGGTCTCGAGCGTCCAGAGAATCGGCGAAACGGCGAAGGTCGAAGCCGGGAAGGCGGCAAGGATCAGGGCGAACAGCAGAAAGGCGGGGCGTGACGCCACGTCATTCCTCCACGTCGATGGCCAGTTGTTTGAAGCCGGCGAGCATGTAGTCCGTGTCGAGGGTTTCCTCGGCCACGCCACGGTACCACAGCCTCAGGTAATTGCCGCGTGTCTGCGGCCGCACCATCACCTGAGCAACCGAGGGCGGCAGGTTGGGAAGCCTCTGTCCCTGGAACAGGATGCCATTGTCGGCGCGGGACAGCACGGCGTACACCTTGTCGTTGCTGCGCAGATGGTTGATGAGCCAGATGAGCTGCCCCAGATCCTTCGGGTGGAAATCGTCGCTGTCCCCCCCTTCGTCCTCGACACGCGCCAGCGTCATGCCGTCCCCGACCTGCAGGACCAGGCGACCCTGGGTGACTTCGTCGGGAATCTTGATGTCGATCTGGCGGGTGACCTCGGGGCCGCGGAACGGCTTGAGTATCGCCGAAACCTGGACAGTCTCCCCGGGGCGCACGTGGTCCTTGCTCACCCAGGCCCGCTCCACCCGGGCCGTGCGCCGTTCATCGACGTAACCGAGGATCAGATTGATGCCATTGACGTGCACGGGGTGGTACTCGTTGTTGAGCAGGAGCTGCGTGATGAAGGCGACCGTGCCCGACGTGTAGATCGACGCAAGGTCGCCGGCGAACAGGTTCCGGAGCTCGATGTCCTCCTCTCCCGACACCTGGATCGTGGAGCCCTCCCTGTAGGACAGGGTGACCTCGCCGTAATCCTTCTCCTCGCTGCTGAGGATGCCGTTGAGAGCCGCATACAGCAGATAGGGGGCCAGGAACGGATCCTCGACGATGTCGAACGCGTAGTGCTGCGACCGCCCCATCTGCGGCTGCAGCTCGAGGCGCACCGGAATCAGCCGCGGCCTCTTGCCGAGATAGCCGAACACGCCGGTGGAGCGGTCCTGGCGGAAGGCGCCGACCTCCTCGCCTGCGGAGGCGAACTTGAACGATTCCTGGAGCGACGGGAACAGGCCGTTCACCTGGGCGGTGGTCATGATGAGGTCGGTCGGGCCCAGGTTCAGGAGCGGGTGACCGCAGGCCATCACTTTGTCCTTGTCGCGGTAGGTGACGGTGCAGATGGCCGCGAACTCGACGTCCCCGCGGACCAGCTTCATCCCGACGCCGCCGCCGGGGACGATCTTCGCCTCGGCCGCTCCGGTCGTGGTCTGTGATTTCCCCACAGCACCGCCCTGCACCGGAACGAGACCGCCGCGCGCCAGCACCGGCGCCAGGCGATCCATCGCCCGCTGCGTCACGCCTGTGAACAGCAGGGGTGTCGCGATCGGAGTCATCTCCGGCGGACTCCCGGGCGCGGGGGAGATGGCGTCGAAGTAGGACGTGAAGTGGGCGGGCAGTCCGCGTGGATCCCTGAGAAGGGCCAGCGGGTTGCCGGTGACGGGCGCCGCGGTGCGGCGCGCCCCGGGCAGGTTCGAGGCGGGGGACTCCTTCTCCTCGACCTCCAGCATCTCCTGGATCGGCGTCACCCCCGCCACCGGCTCGCGCGCAAAACCCCAGGTGTAGGCCACGGCGCCCGCCAGCCGGTCACCGAAGAAGATCGGGCTGCCGCTCATGCCGCTCAGCACGCCGGTGTTCGCGAGCGGTCCGCCCGACAGCCGCACCAGGATGAGGTTGCGCCTCGGACCGACGTGCTCGAGCGTGCCGATCACCTCGACCTGGAAGTCCTCCACCCGGGTGCCGCTGAACACGGTCTTCCCGATCCCCTTCATGCCGGTCTTGACCTCGCTGAACGGGAAGATCTCCTGGGCGATTGCCGGGCGCGCGGCGAGGAGTGGCAGGATGAGCCAGAGGAGACGCGATAAACGATTCATTCGGAAGAGGATCATAGCACAGCGTCGGACGGCCGCCCGGCGGTCGGCGCGGCGCGCGCGCAGCGTCTTACATCCTCTCGGGCTCGGGGATTCCCATCAGGCCGAAGGCGTGCCGCATCTGGGAAAGAAAAAGGTACGTGAGCACCACGCGAACCTGTTTGAAGCGCGGGTCGGGCTCCTGCATCACGGGGTACTTGTGGTAGAAGGCATTGAATCGCTGCGCCAGGGTGAAGGCGTACTTGGCGATCTGCGAAAGCTCGAGCGACTCCACCGCCTGCTGGACCGTCTCGCGGAACCGGGCGATGAGCGTCAGGAGCGCCCAGTGCTCCTCGGCCGCCTCTCCCGGCGGCAGGTCGAACGTCGTCTCGCGCGCCCAGCGGGCGGCGGTCGTTTCGTCCGGTCCGCCCGCCGTCGCCATCTTCTCGAAGATTCCGCCCGCCCGCACCACGGCATACTGAAGGTAGGGACCGGTCTCCCCCTCGAACGACAGCGCCTCGTCGAAATCGAACGCCAGGACCCGGTTGCGCGTGTACTTCACCATCAGATAGCGCAGGGCGCCGATCGAGATGGCGCGCGCCAGAGCGCGCGACTCGTCCTGTTCGATCCCGGGGTTCCTGGACTTGATCTCGTCGAGGGCCTGACGTTCGAGCGCGTCGAGGAGGTCGTCGGCCTTCACACCCAGGCCGCGCCGGCCCGACATCTCGACGTACGAGCGCTGACGGTCCTCGTCCGACAGGGACACCCCGAGCTTCCCGGCGCTCGCGGGCGTGAGCGCCACCATCTCGTACGCGAAATGGATGGAGCGCTCCGCCTGGGCCGCGTGCCCGAGCGCCTTCAGACCCTCGACGACGATCGCCTGCAGGTATCCCTGACGCACGTCGATGACGTTGTAGACGCGCTCCGCTCCGCCGAACCCGGGGTGCTCGGCCTGCCGCTCCCTCTGATCGCTGGTGCTGGTCCAGACGATGTGGCCGTCCCCCTCGCTCCGGAACACGGCATAGTCGAAGTTGGCGTCGAGCAGGCCGAATTTCCACAGCTGGTAGGCGATGTCCTTGCCCACGTAGGTCACCGTGCCGTTGCTGCGCACGATGATTTTTTCGCCTTCCTTCAGCTCGGCGAACCGCGGCCCCTCCAGGGGCATCACCCAGCAGCCCGCGCGATCGCCCGTGGTCACGCGCTCGATCGCCTTCTTCTTCTTGAGGAGCTCGAACGCGCGATCCCAGAAGCGATGGGCCAGGATGTCGCTCTCCCACGGCAGGAGGTCGTAACGGACGCCGATTCGCGTCATGGTGTCGAGATGACAGTTCACGATGCGCCGCGCCACGTACGCTGCGAGCCCGGCGTCGTCCCCCTGGCGCTCCTCGAGGTGCTTGAGGACCGCCGGCCGGAGCTCCTGCGTCTCGGGTCTCTGCTCGTACAGGTCCGTGACCCGCGCGTAGAGGTCCCAGCAGAAGACGTCGAACTTCCCGGGGACCGCCCGCGCCTCATCCAGTCCCGCGCGCAGGATCTCGCGGAAGCCGATCACGATGTCGGCGACCTGCACACCCGTGTCGTCGATGTAATTCTGCACCTCCACCTCGTGGCCGAAGAACCGCAGGCAGCGGGCCAGGGTGTCGCCGAGCACGGCGTTCCGGAGGTGGCCGATGTGCGCCGCCTTGTTCGGGTTGATGTTGGTGTGCTCGACGATGATCTTGCCCTGGCCCCCGGCGGGCCGGGGGGGGGCTTCGATCTCGCGCGCCAGCGCGCGCGCGGCGGCTGTGCGATCGAGGAAAATATTCAGATAGCCGGCCCCGCCCGCCTCGACGCGGAGCACACCCGGCAGCGCAGGGAACGAGGCCGCCAGCTCCTGGGCGATCTGCCGCGGCGGGCGCCGCAGGCGCTTCGCCAGTTCGAAGGCGACGGGTGTGGCGAGGTCACCCATCCCCGGCCGTGGTGGATACTCCACGGCGATCAGGCCCGGGGCCGCCTCGTACTTCTCCCGCACAATCGTCTCGAGAGCGCCGGCGACCGCCTGCTTGATGTCTTCCAAGGACCCTCCTTCGGGCGCGGCGCAGTATACCGAGAAACGGACGCTCGCGGCCCTCGTCCCGGGACCTCCTCCACCTGACGCGACCCGCGGGGGACAATCTCCTCTGCTGCTAAAATGACGGGATGCCTCTCTCGAACGTGCGAACCGCGACGACGCTCTGCGCGCTCGCGGTCGTCCCCCTGCTCTGGGCCTGCGGCCCGGGCGGCGGCACGTCCGCCCCCGCCACGGAGAGGAGCGCGGACGACGGGCCGATCCGGCCGGCTTCGCTCGAGGCCGGTCTGCAGCTTTACAGGCAGGGGGACTTGAAGGGGGCCGAAGCACAGCTCGCGAGCGCTTTGCGCGGCGCGCCACGGGACAGGCGCGTCCTGGAGGCGCTCGGATCGATCTACGCCCGCAGCGATCGGTGGAAACAGGCCGAGGAGAGCTTCCGCGCGGCACTCCTGATAGAGCCCGCCTCGATCGGCGCCCGCATCGGCCTGGCGTCCGTCTGCATCGATACGGGACGCTACGACGAGGCGGCGGCGATCCTGGCGGAGGTGAGGCAGCGCGATCCCGAGAATCCGGTCGCCGGCCTGAAGGGGGCCCTCCTCGACGTCCGCATGGGACGATCGGCCGAAGCCGAAGCCGGGGCGCGAAGGGTCATCGCCCGGCAGCCCGCGAATCCGGAGGCTCACTACGTGCTGGGTCTGGCCCTCGAGCAGAAGAGCGCGCTCGTGGAGGCGGCGGGGGAGATGCGCCACGTCCACGACCTCTCGCCCTCGCACCTCGGCGCGCTGAGCCACCTGGTGACGATCGCGACCCGTCTCGGCCGCGGGGACGAGGCCGTGGGCTGGCGCAGGACGCAACAGGAGGCCCTGTCGCGGGCCCACGTCGAGGAGCGCGTGCGCGACCACCGCATCAGGGGGGTCGCCGCCTTCAACAGTGAAGACTACACGACGGCCCTCCTGGAGTTCCAGACGATCGCACGCCAGGACCCGGGCGACCCCCAGGTCCATCTTCATCTGGGCTCGACCTACATCGCGCTCGATGACTTGGAGGGGGCCAGGCGGGAGCTCGAGCTCTGTCTTTCCCTGGACCCCAGAAACGATCGCGCGCTCGCGGAGCTGGGACGGGCCTACGCCAAGGCCAACCGGATGGACCAGGCGATCGAGGCGCTCCGGAAGGCGATCGCGATGAACCCCCAGCTCGCGGAGCCGCATTACTATCTGGCCGGCATCTACATGGCGCGCGGCGAGCAGGACCTGTTCCAGAAAGAGATGACGATCTTCAACGACCTGCAGTCCCGCTCCCAGGGGGCCGCCCTGGAAGTGCAGACGGGGGATCGGCCGTGAGCGCGGCGCCTCGCGCGGGTCCGGAACGACCCGCCGCCGTCCTGCTTCTGGCGGCGCTCGCCTCGCTGATGTCGGCCTGCCCGGGGGGTGCGCGGGATCCCGCCCCCTCGCCAGGGACCGATCCGGCGTCGCTGGGTCCGGACGGGGCCCGTTTCGAGGACGTCACCGCCGCGGCGGGCATCCGGTTCCGCCACGTCAACGGCGCCACCGGACAGAAGTTCATCCTCGAAACGCTCGGCTCGGGCGTGTGCGTGTTCGACTACGACGGCGACGGTCTTCAAGACATTTATTTTGTCCAGAGCGGCCGGCTCCCCGGGTTCACGCCGAAGGGCCCCCTGCGCTCGGCGCTGTATCGCAACCTCGGGCACGGACGATTCGAGGACGTCACGGAAAAGGCGGGTGTGGGCGGACCCGATCGGTACGGCTTCGGTTGCGTGGCGGGGGATGTGGACGGCGATGGCGATCGCGATCTGTACGTGACCTATTACGGTCCGAACGTCCTGTACCGCAACAACGGCGACGGCACGTTCACGGACGCGACGAACCGATCCGGGGCGGCCAACGGCCTCTGGGCGACGAGCGCCTCGCTGGCGGATGCCGACGGCGACGGCGACCTGGACCTGTACGTGGCGAACTATGTCGCCTTCGATGAGGCCAACAACCTCTACTGCGGCGAGAACCGGCCCGGTTATCGGACGGTCTGCCACCCGCGCAACTTCGATCCGCAGCCGGACGCGTTCTACAGGAACCGGGGGGACGGGACGTTCGAGGACGTCTCGAAGAGGGCCGGGATCGTGGACACGACCGGCAAGGGTCTGGGCGTCGTCTTCGGCGACTACGACGGCGACGGTGACCAGGACATCTACGTCGCCAACGACGACACGCCGAATTTTCTGTGGAGAAACCGGGGGGACGGCACCTTCGAGGAGGTGGCCCAGTATGCCGGCACGGCGCTGTCGGAGGACGGCGTGCCGCAGGCGGGGATGGGGACCGACATGGCCGATTACGACAACGACGGTCTTCTGGACATCTTCGTCACCAACCTGTCGGAGGAGACCAATGAGCTGTACCACAACGACGGCCATGGCCTGTTCTCCGACCGCAGCTTCGTCTCGGGGCTCGGGTCGCCGTCACTGCTCGATCTCGGCTTCGGGACGTTCTTCTTCGACGCCGACAACGACGGCGACCTGGACGTCTTCGTGGCGAACGGACACATCATCGACAACATCGGTCTCTACAGCGACACGATCACGTTCGAGCAGCGCGCGGCGCTGTACCGGAACCTCGGCGGCGACCGCTTCGAACGTCTGGCCTATCCGGCCGCGGCGCCCCTCGGCGGGCTGTACGTCGGCCGCGGCGCCGTCCCCTTCGACTACGACGACGACGGAGACGAGGACATCGTCCTGACGCAGAGCGATCGCCCCGCCCTCCTCCTGCGCAACACGGGCAGCCCCGGCCGTCACTGGGTCACGATCACCCTCGCCGGCGCGCCGCCGAATCGCGACGCGATCGGGGCGTTCGTCGCGCTCGAGGCCGGCGGCGCGCGCCAGGTGCGCTACGCCCGCACGGGGATGTCGTACCTGTCCCAGGGCGACCGCCGGCTGCACTTCGGGCTGGGGTCGGCCGCGACGATCGACCGGGTGATCGTGCGCTGGCCCGGCCGCAGCGGGTTCAGGGAAGAATTCGCCGCGTTGCCGGTCGATCGGTTCGTGACGCTCGAGCAGGGGAAAGGGACACGGGTCCCGGAAAAATGAGGACCTACCGCACCGACGCGATCCGGCCGCTGGCGACATGCGAGCGCTGCGGGAGACCGAGATCGGTGAGACCTTCCAGCAGGTAGTAGTAGCGGCGCCCGGGTCGGGCGACGTCGTCCACGAAGATGTAGCCGGTGTCCGACGCGCTGTCCCCCATGGCCGGGACGGCCACCGAGTTCAGCCGCGTGAACGGGCCGCCCGGTGTCTCGGCGCGGTAGACGTTCCAGGCCACGAGCCCCTTCTCGGAAGCGGTCGTCCACTCCAGGAGCATCGATCCCCCCATCTCCGAGGCCGTGAACGACGCGAGATCGTACGGTGCGTAGGGATCGGCAAGGGCCCTGGCCTCGAACCGTGCGCTGCCGCCGCCGGGAAGGGCGTCGTTGCGCAGGACGATCCAGGCTTCGCGGGCGTCGGCCCAGGGAACCGAGACGCGGCCGCTCCCGGAGGCGTCGAAGAGGACCGGCACCAGGACCGGCTGCGGGCCCCACGGGCGGTAGAACACCAGGAGATCGGCTCCCGGATGGCCTCCCTCGGCGGAGAACTCGAAGTCGACTGTGCCGCGCCGGCCGTCCCCGGGGAGTCGGAAGGCCGTGGAGCCGAGCGGTTCGACGGGCTCGGCCGGCTCGAACCGGACCGGCGTCTCGGATCCGGCCGGTGACAGGGAGGAGGCCGGGAGGAATCGACCCGAGGCGTAGTGCTGGCCATCGTCCCTGTCCCCCGTGAACAGGTTCCAGGCGGCGTATTCGCGAGCCGCTTCCGCAAGAGATCGGCCCGACCGCCGCAGAACGGAATCGGTCGCCGCCAGCGGATCCAGCCCCTGCGCAGCGCTCTCCTGCCAGATCTGCCTCACGATGGATGGGTCGCCGGCGCGCTCCGACAGGAACTGCGGCCACAGGAGACCGCCTTCCATCAGGAGGAGGCTGTCCGACGCCAGGCCGCGGCCGGGGAGCGACAGCCGGGCGCGCAGCGCCGCGTCGTGCGCCCGCAGGTCGCCGGTCGCCAGGAGGGTCAGGTACGAGGCGGTCCCCTCGGCCCAATAGAGAGGAGCGCGCGCGGACAGCGACAGGAGCGACAGGTGCGCGACCTGGTGCAGGGTCGCGGGCATCACCCGATCGGCGGTGAGACCCGCGTCGAGGATCACGAAGGGGGAGCGTCCCGGCACACCACCTTCGGCTGACACGCCTCCCTCGATGCGCGGCACGACGAATCCTTCGATGCCGCGTCCGAGGGCCACGACGAAGACGTCGAGGCGCTCTCCTTCCGCGGCCGGCGGAGGAAATCCGAGGCGCGCCACCAGGGACGAGCGCGCCGCACCGAGCGCCTCCGCGATCCGGTCGACCAGGTCGGGGACACCGTTCCGGTCGCGATCGATCGACATGAGCCCCGACGGGGAGAGGGAACCGGAGTAATGGATCGCGAACCGTCCCTCGTGAACGATGCTGATCTTCTCGGAATCCAGGACCGGCCGGGCCGCGATCGAGGCCGCCGCCTGCTGCAGCGAAGGGGGCAGCGGAGACTCAGGCCGGGCGAGCAGCAGCGACAGGGGTGTGGCGCACCCGACCGGGAAGCTGTCCACACCGGCGGCGGCCGCCAGGATGTCCCCCGCGTCCGGCGGCGCCCCATCGAGAAGGATCGGTCGTTCGGAGGCGCGGGCGATGATGGACGACAGGGTGGCGTCATGGTCCTCGGCGCGCACGACCGCCGGGACACAAAGAAGACCGATCGCCATCGCTGTGCGGATGGTTCTCATGTGGCCTCGAGGACCTCTCGTGGCAGAAAATATATGACACAAACCCTTGCAGGTCAATGTACTTGTGAGTCCAGAGCGCTGCGGCTGGCGCGCCCTCTGTGCACGAAAGTGTAGCCGGGGAAGAGCCCTGCCGCGCCGATCCCGGGCCGGACGCCCGGTCGTCTATAATCCGGCCATGGCGCTGTCCCTCGCGACTCCCCTGCGTGACCTCAAAGGGCTTGGTCCGAAAAGGGCCGAGGACCTCGAGGCACGCGCCCTGAAGACGATCGAGGATCTTCTCCTGCACCTGCCCTTCCGCTACGAGGACAGGAGCCGGTTCTTCCCGATCGCCTCGCTCACACCGGGATTCAAGGCCACCGTGCGCGGGCGGGTCGTGACGTCCGTCCTGCGCCGGACGCGCGCGCGGGGTTTCACCATATTCGAGGCGCTGATCCAGGACGACAGCGGGTCGATCAGGGTGATCTTCTTCAACCAACCGTACCTGCGCACGGCCCTGCCTGCCGGTCGCGAAGTGATCCTGTACGGGGAGGCGTCCATCTCGCGCTACGGGCGGCGCGCTCTGGTGCTGCAGAGCCCCCAGGCGGAGATCCTGTCGGACGACGACCAGGAGTCGATCCACACCGGGCGAGTCGTGCCGGTCTACCCGAGGCTCCCCGGTCTGTCCTCGCGCGCCATTCGGCGGCTGGTGCATTCGATCCTGAAAGCCCTGCCGCAGTCCTTCCCGGATCCTCTGCCGGCCGGCCTGGCGGAGAAACGCGGTTATCCGGCGCGCCGCGAGGCGATCGCCTCAGCCCACTTTCCCCCCGCGGAGGCGGATCTGGATGCGCTGAACGAGTTCCGGTCCCCGTTCCACCGGCGGCTGATTTTCGAAGAGTTCTTCTTCCTGCAGCTCGGATTCGCCCTGGCGCGGCAGGAGCGCGAGTCCCGGCCGAGCGAGCCCGGTCTGCGCGTCGACGACGCCATCCGGGCCCGGCTGCGGGCGGTCCTGCCGTTTCATCTGACCCCCGCGCAGCGCAGGACCTTGAAGGAGATCGCCGACGACCTGATGTCGGGACACCCGATGAACCGGCTGCTGCAGGGGGACGTGGGCTGCGGCAAGACGGTCGTGGCGCTGCTGTCGGCGCTCCTCGTCGTCGAGAACGGCCACCAGGCGGCGTTCATGGCGCCGACCGAGATCCTGGCGGAACAGCACCATCGAACGTTCCAGACCCTGCTCCGGGGAACGGGCCGCACGGTGGGCCTCCTGACCTCTGCTGTGACCGGCTCGGCCCGCCGGCAGGTGGCGACCGGCCTGCGCACGGGGATGATCCCGATTGTGGTCGGCACGCACGCCCTGCTGGAAGACGAGGTGCGGTTCAAGTCGCTGCGCCTGGCGATCATCGACGAGCAACACCGGTTCGGCGTAGCGCAGCGCGCGGGGCTGCGGGGCAAGGGGGCGCGTACGGATGTCCTGGTCATGACCGCGACGCCGATCCCGAGGTCGCTCGCGCTCACGGTTTACGGAGACCTCGAGCTTTCAGTCATCGACGAGATGCCGCCCGGGCGCCGGCCCGTCCGGACGGTGGTGCGCGGTGAGGAGTCGCGGGCGCAGATGTACGACTTCGTGCGGGCGCAGGTCGGCGAGGGCCGGCAGGTCTACGTCGTCTATCCGCTCGTGGAGGAGACCGGTCAGGCGGACCTGAAGGCCGCGGTCGAGATGCAGAGGACCCTGTCGCGGAAGATCTTCCCCGACCTGAAGGTCGGTCTCGTTCACGGCCGTCTCAAGACGCAGGACCGCGATGCGGTCATGGCGGACTTCGCCTCCGGCGCCCTGCCGATCCTGGTCGCGACGACCGTGATCGAGGTCGGCATCGACGTCAGGAACGCGACGGTGATGGTGATCGAGCAGGCCGAGCGTTTCGGACTGTCCCAGCTCCACCAGCTCCGCGGCCGCGTCGGTCGCGGAGCGCACGAGTCCAGCTGCATCCTGATGCCGGGGCCGCGGGCGACCGACGAGGCGCGCCGCCGGCTCGACATCCTGGCCTCGACCCAGGACGGCTTCGTCATCGCCCGCGAAGATCTGAAGATGCGCGGTCCGGGCGAGTTCCTGGGCACCCGCCAGTCCGGCCTCACGGACCTGCGCATCGGCGATATCCTGCGCGACCACGACATCCTCGCCGACGCCCGTCGCGAGGCCTTCGAGACCGCCGCCTCCCTGGGCACCTCCCCGCGGCGCCACGACCTGGTCCTGCACCTCGAACGGCGCTGGTCCGGACGGCTGGGACTCATCCAGATAGTGTAGAATCCCTTCAACGAAGGGTCCGAAATCGTGCGCCTGATTCCAGGATCAGCAGTGTTCGCGGCCGGCATGATCGTCTGCCTGCTCATCCCCGGAGTCGCCTGGGGCCAGACCACGGGTGTCCTGCGCGGCGCGGTCACCGACGACGGGGGGGTGCCGCTTCCCGGGGTCGTGGTCGTGGTCGCGAACGCCGGCCAGGGGATCACCGGTCGCGGTGCGATCACGGACAAGGCGGGGATGTTCATCGTGCCGGGACTTCCGTCGTCCCGCGACTACAGCCTGCGCGTCAGCCTTCAGGGGTTCGCGAGCGTCGTGCTCTCCGATGTGGAGGTGTCGGCGGGGCGCGTCAGCGAGGTCCGCATCGTTCTTTCCCCCGAGACGAAGCTGCGGGAGCGGGTGGAGGTGCGTGCGAAGCCGAGCGTCGTCAGCCTGGAGGAGACCACCACGCAGACGAACCTCTCCTCGGAGTTCGTCGACGCGCTCCCGATCCTGGGGCGCAATTACCAGGACATCCTCACCCTGGCCCCGGGCGTCACGGACGTGGACGGCGACGGCAATCCGAACATCCACGGGGCGCGGGACACCGATGTCGTCACTCTGGTGGACGGCGTATCGACCAGCGACCCGCTGACCGGGAAGATCGGCGCCCAGCTCAATATCGAGTCGATTCAGGAAATCCAGATCAAGACCTCGGGGGCCACGGCGGAATTCGGACGGGCCCAGGGAGGGTTCGCGGACATCGTCACCAAGTCGGGCGGGAACGAGTTCCAGGGGACGTTCAAGTTCTTCTGGCGCGGCTCGATCCTGGATGGCGACGGCGCCGGGATCGACGATCCCCGGCTGCACGCCGGGGTGGGGGAGAGCGGCCTGCGGGACCTGCACTTCAACGACTACCTGCCGTTCCTGTCGATCGGTGGTCCGTTCCTGAAGGACAGGGCCTGGTTCTACCTGGCCAACGAGTTCATCCAGAGGGACGACCCGGTGAACTCGTTGAACGCGGCGTTCCTGCGGGGCGTGCGCGAGTGGCGCGAGTTCGCCAAGGTGACCTGGCAGGCCAGCCCCAGTCACCGCGTGGCCCTGTCGCTGAACTACGACCCCCAGGACTACCTCAACGAAGGGCTGAACAGCTTCACCCGGGCGGAGAGCGGCTACACCCTCAAGATGGGCGGGACGATGGCGACGCTCAAATCGACCGCCGTCCTGAGCCCCCTGGTGTCGCTCGAGACCTCGGCGTCGTTCTTCGATCAGAGGCCCGCGATCCTGCCGAACCTCGGACCGGATACCAACGGCAACGGTACGACCTGGACCGATTCCAACCAGAACGGCATGATCGAAGCCTACGAAAGAGACCCCGGCGAAGACTACGACGGCGACGGCAAGTTCGACGTCTTCGAAGACGCGAACCTCAACGGCAAACTCGATCCCGGTGAAGATCTGGATCACGATGGTCATCTCACGCCCTACCGCACGAAGTACGTTTACACCTACACTTTTGATCCTGTCTTCAGCTACAAGTATTACGTCCAGTTCTTGGGGGGACTGTGCGAGGGGTCCCAGCGTGAAGATCGCAACTGCAACGGACGGGCGGACCCCGCCGAGGACCTCAATCACAACGGGATCCTGGATTTTGGGGAGGACATCAACGGAGACGGTGTCCTGAGCCCGACCGAGGACAGGAACGGCAACGGCAGGCTGGACGACGTGACGCGCCCCTCCTCTCTCTATCCGTACGACGAGCTTCGGCCCATGCCCGCCGACCGCGGCTACACCATCAACCGGGACACCGGCGTGACGTCCGGGCCGTACTACCAGGACTTCTCCGACTCGCGCCGGCGCTTCACCCTGCGCCAGGACCTGAGCGTCTTCGTCGCCGATTTCAGGGGGAGCCACGATATCAAGCTGGGAGGGGTGTTCGAGCGGGAGGGTTTCGGACGCACGACGAACGAGCGCCCGGTGCTGTCCTCCGGCGTCGTCACGTGCGATCCGCCGAGCTGCGAGCCGCCGGAAGGGGTGACGAGCGTCCTGCCGATCCCGACGACGAGCTTCCTCCTGCCGGCCGAGAACACGGTCTCGGGGGAGGCGACCGGCGTCACCGCCGGGCTGTACGTCCAGGACACCTACCGGCCGATCCCGAACCTGAGCCTCGGCCTGGGCGTGAGGTTCGAGCGCGAGATCGACAGAACCTTCGGCTACTCCTTCTTCGAGCCGGCGATCGAGGGGGAAGGGTTCGATCGCCTGCTCGAGCTCGGAGGGTTCGGGAGCGGCGACCCGCATGGAATCCTGACGGATCCGATCTTCAGGGGCCAGGGGAACATCAACCAGACCATAGCGTTCATCAGCGAGCCGCTGCGGGTGGCGACGCTGGCACGGCTCACGAGGCACCATGCCAGCGTGGCCTTCGACTCCGAGAGTCTCCGCTCGCTCGGCATCCTGCCGACGGGTGTAGGGGCCGATCCGGCGGAGCTCGCCAGGAACGGCGTGAACCCCCAGGTGCGCGAGAACTTCGCGATCACCAACAACAACCTCTCGCCGCGATTGTCGGTCTCGTGGGACCCGATGTCGAACGGACGGACCAAGATCTTCGCGACCTGGGGGCGCTACTTCGACAAGTTGTTCCTCAGCACGATCGTCGGGGAGCAGGGACCGGACCAGGTCAACCGGTACTACGCCGACGACCCGGACGGGGTCAATCCCACCCTGATCCCCGACGACGGCGTAGGCGCCCTGATCTCGAAGGCGCCCCCCTCGGCGACGCAGGTCGATCGCAATCTCCGGACCCCGTTCAGCGACGAGCTCACCTTCGGCTTCGAGCGCGAGATCGCCCCCGAGGTGGCGCTGTCGGTCACCTTCGTCGACCGCCGCTTTCGGCAGCAGCTCCAGGACATCGACGTAAACCACTTCCTGCGCTTCGACGAGGCCGGCCAGCCTCTCGACCGGCTGGGCGCCCTGATCCTGCTTGGCAACAGCCAGGGGTTCGATTTCGGCTCCGCCCATCGGGCCCCCGACGGGCGGCCCGATCTCTACATCCACAACATCTTTTTCAACCAGGTCCTGCGCGTAGGCAACTTCAACGAGGCGCGCTACCGCGGGATCGAGCTGGCCCTGACCCGGCGCCTCTCCCGCCGCTGGCAGATGCAGGGCTCCTACACCTACTCGCGCGCGCTGGGGGACGCCGAAGACTTCCAGTCGCGCCTCGGCAACGACCCCTCCACGGTGGAATCGGAGACCGGCTACCTGTCCTACGACCAGAGACACGTCGTGAAGCTGAACGCGGCGTTCTTCCTCCCGCACGACTGGCAGGTGGGGACGTCTCTGTCCTGGGCTTCGGGGCTGCCGTACTCGATCATCTCGCGCTTCTTCGCGTTCGACGACGTCGACTACCAGCAGTTCCGGACCCGCTACGGCTACACCGCCGCGGAGCCCGGGCAGAACCTGCGCTTCGTGCAGCTGCACCGCAACAGCGAGCGCAACGATCCGGTCTTCGACGTCAACCTCCAGGCGCGCAAGATGATCGTGCTCGGGCGGCGGTCGGCGGCGCTGTCGTTCGAAGTCTTCAACCTTCTCAACCGCGACGACCTGCGGATCTTCACCTACGAGCCGACTCCCTTCTCGCAGACGCACATCGCGGCCGGCGCGGTCCTGACTCCCAGCGGCCCGCTTCAAGTGAACGGGGAGAGGCGCTTCGGCCGCAGGTTCCAGGTCGGATTCCGGATCGATTTCTAGGGTCGGCCCGGCGACTGGGCGGGGGGGAGCGGCAGCCTGCCGTCGCGGACCAGCGCCCGCACGAAGGTGCTCGTCCTCCGCGGCGCGGCTTCGTCCGGGCGGCGGGATGAGAGATCGAGGCGCAGCCGTTCGAGGTCCCGCGGCAGGTCGACATCGTGCCAGGAGGGGAGCAGGACGAGGCGCGCGCCGCAGCGATCGAGGGCGGCGCGCGTGGCCTGCAGGACATGCTCCGTTCCCCACGGGATCGCCTCGAACATCCCCGGCAGATCGCGCGCGGCGCCGATCAGGCAGTAGCCGCCGTCGTCCGCCGGCCCGAGGACGGCATCGGCGCCGCCCGCGAGCGCTTGGAGCGCCGTCGTCAGATGCGCCGGGGGCAGGGTCGGGCTGTCCGAGCCGATGACCACGACCGGCCCGAGGCCCGGGGCCAGGAGCGTCCGGAAGGTGTCCTGGAGACGTTCGCCGAGATCCGCCCCCCTCTGAGGAAGACGCGCCATTCCCCGGGCCGCCTCGGCGATCCCCGCGCAGCCGTCCGCGTCCTCGGGCTCCCAGGGCTCGCTCATCGAGACGAAGGGGGCGGCCCCCGCCGCGACGGCGCAGGCTCTCAGGAGACGAAGGCTGTCCTCGAGAAGGGCGAGGTGCAGGCGGAGCGCCTCGCCGGCGTCGAGCCAGGGGAGCATGCGCGTCTTGACGCGGCCCGCGTGCGGCGCGCGGGCGTACAGGACCAGGGCGCCGCCGCGGTCCACGCCCGCGTCAGTGCGCCAGCCAGTGAATGTGCGTGATGGCGTCGGGGACGAGCCCCACGTACAGAATGCCCGACAGGAGGAGCGGGCTCACGACGATCAGGATGAGGGCGTACTTCTCGAACTTCAGGTGCATGAAGTAGGCGGCCACCAGCGCCGCCTTGACCAGCGCCAGGGCGCACAGGGAGAAGATGACGAAGGCCCGCGCCCCCTGCACCTGGGCCACCAGAAGCTCGACGACGGTGAGGACGGCGAGGGACAGCCAGACCATCCAGTAGTTCGGCTCGGCGTGCTCGCTGGGCTTTCCGCTCACGTGTGCCGTCCTCCGCGCCGCCTTCAGGCGATCAAGTAGACAAATGTGAAGACGAGGATCCAGATCAGATCGACGAAATGCCAGTACAGGCCGACGATCTCGACCGAGCTGTTGTTCTCGGCGCTGTACGCCCCCTGGAGAGCCCGCACGAAGATGCAGAACAGGTAGATGACTCCCGAGAGGACGTGGCAGCCGTGGAACCCGGTCAGGATGTAGAAGGTGGCGCCGAACAGAGTGTTGACGCCCCAGGGGTTCGACTGGATCGTCATCCCCTCCATGATCAGATGCGTCCACTCGTACGCCTGGATCCCGAGGAAGGTGGCGCCACCGAGCATCGTCGCTCCGAGGTAACCGAGCAGCCCCTTCCGATCGCCGTGCTTGATGGCGGACAGCGCCTTCACCATCGTGACGCTGCTGCAGATCAGGATGAAGGTGTTGAGGGCGGTGAGCGGCACACCCAGGTGCGTGGCCGGAACCGGCCAGTCCGAGCTCCCCAGCCGGACCGCCCCGTAGGCCGCCAGGAGCCCCGCGAACGACATGGCGTCGGAGCACAGGAACACCCACATCATCAGCTTCCCCCAACCCGGGGTGAGCTGGTTCTCGTAACGTTCGACGCCGTTCAGGGTCGCAGCGTGCGCCATCCTGGGGCTCCCTCCCGCGGCCGGTTCCCGCGAGGCCGGGAGACTTTAGCACAAGACCCGGGGCGCGATTCAAGTCAGAGATCGTTCCCCGAGTACGACAGGTTGAAGCTCTTGTTGCAGAGCGGGAAATCCGGGACGATGTTTTTCAGGAGGGCGAAGGTGAGCGGGCGCCAGTTGACGAACGATGGGTCCTTGACCTTGACACGATCGAGCCGCGTCCCCTCGGCGGCCCGCACCCAGTGCAGGATCGACCCGCGCCAGCCCTCCACCAGGCCGAAGGCGCTCTCCCAGGCCGGCAGCGGTCCGAGCGGCACGCGCACGGCGCCGCCGGCGGGCATCGCTTCGACGGCCTGGCGAATCAGCGCCACCGACTCGCGCGCCTCGTCCACGCGGATCTCGGCCCGCGCCTGGACGTCCCCCGAATCCCTGAGCGCCACCCTGAACTTCAGCCGGTCGTATGCGGCGAACGGGTGGTCGCGCCGCGCGTCACGGTCGATCCCGGAGGCGCGTGCCACATAGCCTAGAACGCCGTGGTCCAGAGCCGTCTTCTGGGTCAGGATCCCGGTGCCACGCAGACGATCGAGAAGCATGCTGTTGGCCTGACAGATCGTCACCACCTCCAGGAAATCGTACAGAGCCGCATCGACCTCGCGCACGAAGGCGGCGTCTGCGGGCAGATCCGCGCGCAGGCCCCCCGGCAGCAGCGCGCCGCGCAGGAGCCGGTGGCCCGTGAGCCGCTTGTTCAGGCGCAGGAGCCCCTCGCGGATCCGGAGGGTGTGCGCCTGCGCCACGGCGAACCCGGTGTCGTTGGCGATGGCTCCGAAATCCGCGACGTGGTTGTACAGGCGCTCCAGCTCCAGCAGAACCACGCGCAGGAACAGGGCGCGTGGCGGGACCACGGCCCCCGCCAAGGTCTCGAGCGCCTGGCAATAGGCGAGCGGATGGCCGACCGAGGTGTCGCCGGAAATCCGTTCCGCCAGAGGTACACCGTCGTCCGGCGCGCGCCCCTCGAACAGCTTCTCGGTTCCCTTGTGCGTGTAGTAAAGGCGCGTCTTCATGTTGATGATGGTCTCGCCGTTCACGCTGAATCGAAAGTGTCCCGGCTCGATGATGCCGGCGTGCACGGGGCCGACCGGGATCTCGAAGATCCCCTCACCCTCCACCTGCTGGAAGGGGAACGGCTGGCCCTGGTCCTTGAAGTCGCCGGGAACGCCAGCGTCCTTGCGCAGTGGATGGAAGCTCTCCGGCCAGAAGCCGTGACGCACGAGAGGACGCGGGTCGGGATGCCCCTCGGGGTGCAGACCGAACAGATCGAAGATCTCCCGCTCGTAGCGCGAGGCGGGATACGACAGCGTGGCGATGGAGGGGAAGGAGGGGTTGCCCTCCGGAACATCCGTGGTGACCTCGACGAATGAGTTCCGGCGCGGATCGGCCCACAGCCAGAGGATCTCGAACGCTCCCTTCGTGGCCCGGCGGTCGCTCGCCAGCATCAGGTACAGCTCCAGCGAGAAGCGCGACAGGAGCGACTGGGCCACTCCGCGGGCGGCCGTCCTGGAGATGGAGCAGCGGCTCCGATTTCCCTGCACCACGAATCCGGTGGCGCCGTGCTCGCGCAGGGCATCTTGAAGGCTCATGGAGCCACGATTCCCGCCGCCCGGTCCAGGAGGCGCATCAGGGGTCCCGGGACGACGACCCCCAGCACGAGGAGGACTGCGGCGTTCACGGCGAGAGGCCAGAGCCTTCGCGGGTCTTCGCCGGCCGGCGTCTTCTCCGGCGGCTCGCCGTACAGCATTCGGTTCAGGTGCCCCAGCATCGAGATGAACACGAAGACCAGGAGCGCTAGGATGGTCCCGGTGACGAACGGCCGACCCGCCAGGAAGCCGGCCCGCAGGAGAAGCATCTCCGAGGTGAAGACCCCGAACGGTGGCAGCCCGAGAAGAGCCAGCACCCCGCCCGCGAACAGGGGGCCGGACCAGGGCAGGGAACGGAGCAGTCCGCGCACGGAGCCGATGCGGGTCGTGCCATAGCGCTCGCGGATTCGACCCGACAACAGGAACACCATCGACTTCGAGGCGGCGTGCGTGAGGGCGTGCAGGAGCGATGCCACCAGACCCAGTGACCCCAACGCGGAGCCGAGGCACATGAGGCCCATGTGCTCGACGCTCGAGTAGGCAAGCATTCTCTTGTAGTTCGCCTGCCGGGCCAGGAGCGTCGCCGCCACCGCGACCGTCGTGACCGAAGTCAGGATCAGCATGTGGTCCGTGAACGAGGTCCCGATGCAGATGTCCGCGACGACCTTGAAGCGCAGGATGGCGTAGAAGGCGACCGCCAGGAGCGACCCCGACATCATGGCCGAGATCGTGGCGGGCGCCTCCGAATGCGCGTCCGGAAGCCACGTGTGCATCGGAGCCAGCCCCGCCTTGGTCCCGTAGCCGACAAGGAGGAACACGAACGCCAGGCGGGTCACGTCGGGGTCCAGCCCGGCCGCGACGCGCGACAGGACGGTCCAGTGAAGGGCGTACGACAGGTCGCCGATCCGCTGCACGAAGTTGAAGTACGAGAGGACCGTCCCGATGAAGGCCAGGGCGATGCCGACCGAACCGATCAGGATGTACTTCCAGGACGCCTCGAGGGCCGAGCGGGTGCGGTGCAGACCGACGAGGAAGGCGGTCGCGATGGTCGTCGCCTCGATGGCCACCCACATGATGCCGAGGTTGTTGATGAGCACGGCCAGCAGCATGGTGAACACGAACGTGTGGGACAGAACGAGGTAGCGGCGGCCGAGGGCGTCTTCCCCTGCGCCGAACTGCATCGCAACCCAGGCGACCCCCGTCACGATGAGCAGGAGGATTGCCGACAGTCCGTCGGCGCGCAGGAACTCCTCGGGACCTATCGACACGACCCCCTCCGCCGCGACGCGGGCCGCGACGACCAGCGACAGCAGAAACGCCAGCCCCGACAGAAGGGCGCCGGTCCTCTCCGCAAGGCGCGGGCCGAGGAGCCCGGGGAGCGCCACGGCGGCCGCCAGCAGCGGACACAGGAGCAGGGCGATCAGCAGCATCGTCTCAATGCCTCAGGTGCTTGAGGCGATCGACGTCGATCGTGTCGAACGTCTCACGGATGCGGTACACGAACACCTGCATGACCAGGACGCCCAGAAGGACATCCAGGAACACGCCGAGCTCCACGATGAGAGGGACGCCGAATGTCGCGAGGATCGCGAGCAGCGCGATGCCGTTCTCCATCACCAGGAACCCGATGATCTGCGTGAGAGCGCTCTTGCGGCTGACGATGATGAGGAGGCCAACGAACACCGTCGCCAGCGCCAGCGGGATTCCTCCGCGCGTCGGCAGGGCGCCCAGGTTCACGACCGGCGAGGCGACGGCATACGACAGGAGGGTCAGGACACCCGCGAGCAGGAGGCTCACGGGAGTGTTGACGTACGGGCGGACTTCGATGTCGGCGCCGACGTGGCGCTGCACGCGGCGCAGGACGCGGGGGATGAACACCGCCTTGATCACGAACACCAGCGCGGCGACGACGTAGAGCTGGACGTCGGAGACCTGCACCGCCACCAGAAGGATCGCCAGGACGAACAGAAACGACTGGCGCGCGAACGTCCGGATATAGGCCGGCAGACTGTGCCGCCACAGGACGGAGATCCCGGAGAGGAGGACGAGACTCGAAGCCAGGGTCACGAGGCGCGCGAAGATTTCGGCGGACATCGTTTTACCTCACCAGGAATGAGGAGGTGATCGCCAGAAGCGCCAGGAGGAACGAAACACCCAGGAGCTCGGGGACGCGGAACAGGCGCAGCTTCGACAGCCGGGTCTCGAGGATCGCGAGACCGGTGGCCAGGACGACGAGCTTGAGGACGAGGGCCCCGACTCCGACGAGGATCGCCCCCGGCGTCATCTCGACCGACACGCCCCAGGGGAAGACCAGGTTCGACAGGAGCGCCAGGAACAAGAAGAACTTCATCTGCCCGGACCACTCCACCAGGGCCAGATAGGGGCCCGAATATTCCAGGGTCATCGCCTCGTGGATCATCGTGAGCTCGAGATGGGTCGCGGGGTTGTCCACCGGCAGGCGGCCGGTCTCCGCCAGCATGACGATGAACAGGGCCGCGAAGGCCATCAGATGGCCGGCGCTGAGGGTCGCCTCGGGATGGCTGAGGGTGCGCGCCACGATCTCCCCCAGATTGGTCGAGCCGGCCGCCACCGCCATGCCGAAGATCGCCAGGGCAATCGTGGGCTCGGCCAGAGCGGCGATCGTCATGGCCCGGCTGGAACCCATCCCCCCGAAGGCCGAGGCCGTGTCGAGCCCGGCGAGGGCCAGGAAAAAGGTGCCGAGGAGAAGCAGGTACACCACGACCACGAGATCGCCGACACGGTCGAGAGGCAGGGGAGCGGCGACGAGGGGCACCAGGAGACCGGCGACGAGCGTCGAGGCGAACAGGATGCCGGGGGCGGCGTGGAAGATCCAGGACGCCTGCGTCGAGACGACCCGCTCCTTGTTCAGAAGCTTCGCGAGATCGCGGTACGGCTGGAGGATCCCCGGCCCGCGCCGTCCCTGCATGCGCGCCTTGAGCAGGCGGACGAACCCGATGAGTCCAGGCGAAAGCGCCAGGGTCAGGAACCCTTGCAGCCCCTCGAGCAGGTAAGGGACCATCACAGCCACCTCGCGAGCAGCAGGAGGAGCAGGAGCGCCGCCACGATGTAGGCGACGTACACGTGCAGCGAACCGCTCTGGATGAGCCGCCCGGTGCCCGCCAGAGGTCGCGCAAGGTCGAACAGGGGTCTGTAGAAGGTATTCTCCAGCCAGGTCCGGATACTGCTCTTGTACTGGATCGAGCGCACGAAGTACTTCGACTCCGGGTGAAAATCGATCGCGATGTCCTTCGTCGGCCTGTAGAGATCGGTGAACACCCGGCGCAGCGGCTCGGCGAAGGCTGTACTGGTGTATTCCATGCGCGCCGTCTGTGTGGCGCGGCCGCAGCCCCAGGTCTCCGCCCGCCGCGCGGTACGCGCCGCGCCGATCGCGAGCAGGGCACACGGCAGGAGAGCGCCCGCGACCAGCAGGCACAGGGCCAGGATGGTCGGAGAGACGCCGGCCGCGCCCGGTCCCGCCTCCATCACGACGCCTATCCTGAAGGCGGCCTGGACGCCGGACAGTCCCGGCAGATCGCGGAAGGCGTTCGACAGGAGCGGCGCCATCAGGAAGGGCAGGACTCCGAGCAGGACGCAGGCCGTGGCGAGCACGCCCATCGCGAGCTGCATCGATGAGGGCGCTTCCCGCGCCTCGGCGGATCGGAGCGAGCGCGGCATCGCAAGGAAGGGGATGCCGAACGCCTTGACGAAGCAGGCGGCCGCGAGTCCGCCGGTGAGCGCCAGTATGCCCGCGGCCACGGCCATCATCGCGGCCATGAACGGATAGGGGAGGGTGGCCCCGGCGAGGAGGGACTGGAAGATCATCCATTCGCTGGCGAACCCATTGAGCGGCGGCAACGCCGCGATGGCCGCGGCGCCGATCAGGAACAGGGCCGCCGTCCGCGGCATCCTCTTGATGAGTCCCCCCATCTCCTCCATGTTGCGCGTACCGGTCGCCTGCAGGATTGCGCCCGAGCCGAGGAACAGGAGACCCTTGAACGCCGCGTGATTGATCGCGTGGTACAGCGCCGCCGCCAGCGCCAGGATGGCGAGCCCGGTCATGCCGCAGGCCCGGAACACGAACCCGATGCCGAGAGCGATGCAGATGATGCCGATGTTCTCGACGCTGCTGTGCGCCAGAAGGCGTTTCAGGTCGTTCTCGACGAGGGCCGAAAGGATGCCGCCCAGCGCGGACATCACCCCGAGCGCAAGAAGAAGACCGCCCCACCACGCCGGTCCGCCCCCCAGGAGATCGAGGCCGACGCGCAGGAGCCCGTAGATCCCCAGCTTGAGCATGACGCCGGACATCAGCGCCGACACATGGCTGGGCGCCTCGGGGTGGACCCGCGGCAGCCAGACGTGCAGGGGGACGAGACCCGCTTTCGAGCCGAAGCCGGAGAGCGCCAGCAGGAAGACGACATCGCGAACCACGGATGGAAGAGTCGCGGCCGCCTCGCGAATCTCGACGAAGGTCGCCCCCGTGGTCTTGGCACCCAGAAGCCACAACGCGGCCGCGATCAGGGCGAATCCGGCGTGCGCCATCCCGGCGTACCAGCGGCCGGCGCTCCGGCGCTCGCGGGAGTCTCCCTCGTCGATCACCAGGAGGTACGAAGCGAGCGACATCCCTTCCCACGAAAGCAGGAACGTGAAGACGTTCGCGGCCAGGACGACGAGACTCATGGAGAGCAGGAACAGGGGAAGCATCGTCCCGGCGAGCCGGCCGCCTCCGGCGGAGTGGCCGCCGGGCGCGTATTCGAGCGAGTAGATTGCCGCCGGCGCGCCGACGAGTCCGATCAGGAGGAGGAACGCGGCGCCGAGGGCATCGAGATGGAAGACGAGCGCGAGATCGGGTAGGGGCGATGGGAACCCCAGGCCGGCCTGCGCGTCCGACAGAAGCGCCAGGATCGCCGCGGCGGAGCCCGCCACCGATCCGCATGTGACCAGAGCCACACCCGACCTGCGACCGGCGCGCAGCACGGCCAGCAGGGCCGCCCCCAGGTAGCCGGCCCCCATCACCACGAGACAGCCGATCACCGCATCGGTCGAGGTCATGCCCGTCCCGGCAGGCGGTCGAGCGCCATCAGGATGCCGCGCAGGATGTCGGCAGGCTCCGGCGGGCAGCCGTCGACGAACAGATCGACCGGGACCACCCGGTCGACGCCTCCGATGACCGCATAAGACGAGGCGAACACGCCGCAGGTGCGGGCGCAGTCGCCCACGGCGACGACGAGCTTCGGGTCGGGGGTCGCCTCCCAGGTCTTGCGCAGCGGCAGCTCCATGTTGCGTGTCACGGGCCCGGTGACGAGGAGCATGTCGGCGTGGCGGGGCGAGGCCACGAAGCGGACGCCGAAGCGCTCGCAGTCGTAGACGGGGCTGGCGAGGGCGGTGATCTCGATTTCGCAGCCGTTGCAGGAGCCGGCGTCGACCTCGCGGATCGCGAGGGACCGCCCCAGGAGGAGTCGCGTGCGCTCCTCGATCGCGCGCGCCACGCGCAGCGTCTCAGGACCGCCGGGGCCGAGATCCTCGGTGACGATCCCGGTGCGCCACATCTTCGAGAACAACAGAGCCACAGGCGCTCCTCAGGGCCGGGGCCAGGCGAGACCGTACAGCACCACGTAGATGACGACCCCGGTGATGGACACGTACATCCAGATCGGCAGCGTGTAGCGCGCGATAGCGACGTGCCGGTCGAAGCGTCCCCTCGCGGCCCGCGTCACCGTGACCAGGGCCAGCGGCACGACGGCGGCCGCGAGGATCGTATGACTGATCAGGAGGGTGAAATAGGCGGGTCGGGTCCAGCCGGTTCCCCGGAAAGGCATGGAGCCGGCATGGTAGTGGTAGGTGAGGTACGACGCGAGGAAGAGCGCCGACGTCAGGAGCGCCAGGAGCATGCAGACGCGGTGCGCCGCGATCCGCCTTCGTCTTATGCAGACGTATCCGAATGACAGGAGGACTGCGCTCGCCGCGTTCAGCGAGGCGTTCAGCGCCGGCAGCTCGGACACGCTCATGCGCCTGCCGAGCGCGTGGTGCGGCGAGCCAGGGTCAGGGCGCCGCCGAACGTCAGGAGGCAGAACGCGAGCGTCACGACGAGCGACAGACCCAGCGACGGCAGGCCCGCCACGACCGGTGCCGTGGCCGGGTAGAGCACGCGACGCAGCGCCGCCAGGCCGTAAGTCACCGGGTTCGCCAGGATGAGCGCCCGCAGCCACGCGGGCGCACCGAGGGACGGGAACGGCGCCCCGGACAGGAGCCACAGGGGCATCAGGAAGACCGTCATGACGGCGTGAAACCCCTGCGTCGATTCCATGCGCCAGGCGATGCAGAACGACAGGGCCGTCAGGGCGAAGGCCAGTGGGATCAGAACCAGGCACGACTCGCCCAGCACGGCGGGAGTGAGCCCGATGCCGGCCAGGGGAGCGAGGACGAGCAGGACCAGCCCCTGCGCAAGCGCCAGGCAGGTCCCGCCCAGGACCTTGCCGAGAACGACGATCGAGCGGGGGACCGGCGCCACCAGGACGGACTGCAGGAACCCCTCGCGCCGGTCTTCGATGATCGACACCGTGGAGAAGATCGCGGTGAACAGGAGGATCATCACGACCACGCCGGGGAAGAAGTACTCCTCGTACGGAATCGAGCCGCCGGGCACCGGCGGGTGGAACGAGGCCCTGAGACCCGATCCGAACAGCGCCCAGAACATGATCGGCTGCAGCAGGGCCCCGAGGACCCGGTTGCGGTCCCGCAGGAAGCGGATCACCTCGCGCCACACGAGGGCCCGGACGGCTCCGAACGGCGGTCTCATGCCGCCTGGTCCCCCAGGAAGCGGTGCCCCGTCTTGTGGATGAAGACGTCCAGCAGCGTCGGTCTCCCCAGCGTCACGGCGTCGATGCGATCCGCGAACGCCTCCACGATGCGCGGGATCAGCTCGTGACCACGGGGCCGCTCGAGACGGACCGTGCCATCCACGACCTGCACGGGGCCGCCGAAGCGGCTCTCGATCCCGTCGCGCACCTCGGCCGGTGCGCCGGTCGCGATGACGATGACGTCGCCGCCGATCTCGCTCTTCAGCGCGCGCGGCGTGCCCACGGCCACCAGCGTCCCCTCGCTCAGGATCGCCAGCCGATCGCAGCGATCCGCCTCCTCCATCAGGTGCGTGGTCAGGAGGAGGGTCGTTCCGAAGCGCTCGCGCAGATCGCGCAGGAGGTCCCACAGGTCCTGACGCGCGCCCGGGTCGAGCCCGGAGGACGGCTCGTCCATCAGCAGGAGACGCGGCCTATGCAGGAGCCCCTTGGCGATCTCGGCGCGACGCATCAGTCCGCCCGACAGTCGATCCACCCGGCTCTCCGCCCGGTCCAGCAGGCGCAGGCGTTCCAGCATCTCGTCCGTGGTCCTGCGGAGATCTCCGCCGCCCAGTCCGTAGAGTCGACCCTGCACGTCGAGGTTCTCCCGCACCGTGAGCCTGCGATCGAGGGCCGGCGACTGGAACACGACGCCGATCGACCGGCGCACTTCGCGCGCCTCCCGCACCACGTCGTGCCCGAAGACGAGGGCCCGCCCGCCGACCGGTCGCATCAGGGTCGCGAGGATGCGGAACAGCGTCGTCTTGCCGCCACCGTTCGGTCCCAGCAGACCGAAGATCTCCCCCTGGCCGACGGTGAAGTCGACGCCGCGCAGGACACGGGACGCGCCGTAATCGTGCACCAGCCCATGGACCGCGACCGCGGCGGGAGAGCTCATGAGGGGCGTCATCATACACCCCCTCGCCCGGGGCCTCGTGCGGCCCCCTCCGGCAACCGGCCGGATGCGGCGAAACTCTTGACTTGGCGTGTCCCGGTCGCGTATAAACCGGCGGTCGCCCAGGAAGCACCTGCCCCGAGGAGAAGCCGACTTCATGCACTGGCTGCCCGAAGGCGTTTCGACCTACAGCGCGAGCATCGACACGATGTTCTACGTGATCCTCGCGGTCACGGGAACCGCCTTCGTCCTCACGGAGGGGATCCTGTTCTATTTCGCCCTCCGCTACCGCGCCCGTCAGGGCGTGCGCGCCACCTACACGCACGGCAACTCGAGACTCGAGGTGGTCTGGACGGTGGTGCCCGCCGTGATGCTGGTGGCGCTGGGGCTGAGCAGCAAGCGTCTGTGGGGGGACATCAAGGAGCACATCCCGGCGACGGACCAGGAGATCGTGGTGATCGCCTCGCAGTTCGACTGGGAAATCCACTACAAGGGGGCCGACGGGAAGTTCGAGACGCCCGACGACGTGGTGATCCACAACGAGATGAGCCTCCCCGTGAACGAGCCCGTGAAGATCCGGCTGCGGTCCAAGGACGTCATCCACAGCTTCTTCGTGCCGGCGTTCCGTCTGAAGCAGGACGCGGTCCCCGGGCTGACCATCGATGTCTGGGTGCAGCCCACGAAGACCGGCATGTACGAGATCGCCTGCGCCGAGCTGTGCGGTTTCGGACACGGCACGATGCGCGGCCAGCTCACCGTGCTGGAGCCGGACGCCTTCGCGAAGTGGCTGAAGGAACAGGAGGCGAACGTCGTCCCGGCGGAAGTCCCGCCCGCATGAGTCAATCCGGAGGTCGCGCCCCGATGGCCGCAGAGCACCACGAGCCGCACAAGCAATCCTTCGTCTCGAAGTACATCTTCTCCCAGGACCACAAGATCATCGGCATCCAGTTCCTGTTCATGAGCCTCACGTTCATGATCCTCGGGGGCTTCCTCGCGATGATCGTGCGCTGGCAGCTCGGCTTCCCGGACAAGGAGATCCCGCTGGCCTCGGTGCTTCCCGAGAGCTGGAACCCCGCCGACCCCGCGCACTACAACGCAATCTTCACCATGCACGCATCGATCATGATCTTCCTGGTGATCATCCCGATCCTCGCGGGGGCGTTCGGGAATTTCCTCATTCCCCTGATGATCGGCGCCAGGGACATGGCGTTCCCGAAGCTGAACATGCTGTCCTTCTGGGTCTCGCTGACCGGCGGCTCGATCGTCGCCTCCTCGTTCTTCGTGGAGGGCGGCACCGCGGCGACCGGATGGACCGCCTACCCGCCCCTCAGCGCCGACCCGCAATACACCGGGGTGGGGCTCGGCCAGACGCTCTGGATCGTCGGCGTCCTCATCCTCGGAACCTCCTCGATCATGGGGGCGGTGAACTACATCACCACGATCGTGAACATGCGCGCCCCCGGCATGCACTTCTTCCGCATGCCGCTGTCGGTGTGGGCGCTGTTCATCACGGCCATCCTGCAGCTGATGGCCACCCCGGTCCTGGCGTCCGCCCTCGGCATGCTGCTGTTCGATCGGACGCTCGGCACGCACTTCTTCAACCCGGCCGGCGGCGGGCAGGTCCTCCTCTGGCAGCACCTGTTCTGGTTCTACTCGCACCCGGCGGTCTACATCATGATCCTGCCGTCCATGGGCTTCGTGTCGGACATCCTCTCGACCTTCGCTCGCAAGCCGGTCTTCGGCTACAAGGCGATGGTTTACTCCCTCATGGGGATCGCCGGGCTGGGGTTCATCGTCTGGGGCCATCACATGTTCCAGAGCGGCATGAACCCGGCGCTCGGCACGGCGTTCATGATCTCGACCATGGTCATCGCCGTGCCCTCGGCGATCAAGACGTTCAACTGGCTCGGCACCCTGTGGCGCGGCTCGATCCATTTCACCCCCGCGATGCTCAACGCGCTGGCCTTCGTCTCCACCTTCATCGTCGGCGGGCTGAGCGGAATCTTCATGGCCTCGACGCCCGTAGACATGTTCATCCATGACACCTACTTCATCGTGGCCCACCTGCACTACGTGCTGTTCGGAGGGAGCCTGTTCGGCGTGTTCGCGGCGATCAATTACTGGTACCCGAAGATGTTCGGCCGCATGATGAACCAGACGGTCAACACCGTGCACGCCCTCCTGTCGTTCCTGTTCTTCAACCTGACCTTCTTCCCGATGCACATCCTGGGGATGGCCGGGCACATGCGGCGCATCTTCGACCCGACGCTGTACGAGTTCCTGAAGCCCCTGCAGCCGATGAACGAGTTCATCAGCGTCAACGCCTTCCTCCTCGGAGCGACGCAGATCCTGTTCGCCGCCAACTTCATCTACAGCCTGTTCGCGGGTCGGGAGGCGGGGCGCAATCCCTGGAACGCGAACTCTCTGGAGTGGTCGACCCCGTCCCCCGCGCCTCACCTCAACTGGGGGGAGAAGATTCCCACGGTCTACCGCGGACCGTACGAGTACAGCTCTCCCGAGGTGACCGAGGATTTCCTGCCGCAGGATCGCCCGCTGGGGGTGCCCGTTCCGCCAAGGGCGACCACGGCTCCGGCACGCGCCTGATGGTTCCCTTCGATCGAAGGCGGCATCGCTATGCCGTCGTCTGTGCCTGCGCCACGGCGGTCCTGCTCGTCGCCGGTGGGCTGGTTACCAGCACCGGCTCCGGGCTCGCCGTGCCGGACTGGCCATTGTCGTTCGGCAGGCTCTTCCCTCCGATGACGGGCGGGGTGCTGTTCGAGCACGGCCACCGGCTCATCGCCGCCCTGGTCGGCCTCCTGACCATCGGCCTGGCCGTCTGGTTCGGCCGGAGCGAGCCGCGGGCCTGGGTGAGACGCCTGTCCTATCTGGCGATCGGAGCGGTCGTGGCGCAGGGCCTCCTGGGCGGACTGACGGTGCTCCTGCGACTGCCCCCCTCGGTCTCGGTCCTGCACGCCTGCCTGGCGCAGGGATTCTTCTGCATCGTCGTGCTGCTGGCGGTCTGCACCTCGAGAGAGTACCTCGAGCCGCCGCCGACGCGCCCCGGGGATGGGCCGGCGCCGTGGATCCCGGCGGCGGTCGCGACCGGCCTGGTGTACGCCCAGCTGATCCTGGGGGCAGTGATGCGGCACACCGGCGCCGGCCTGGCGATCCCGGACGTGCCTCTGTCCTTCGGCCGGCTGGTCCCTCCGCTGCAGTCGTTCGAGATCGCCGTCCACTTCGCGCACCGGGTGATGGCGATCGTGGTCGCCGCCGCGGTGTGTGTCTCCGCCGCGCCCTTCCTGCGGCGCCGTTCGGCGCGAGTCGATCTGGTCCGCCCGGCGCGCCTGGCGGTGGGCCTGGTCGTCCTGCAGATCGCTCTCGGTGCCACCACGGTGCTGACCCGTCTGGCGGTCCTGCCGGCGACGGCACACGTCGTCGTCGGAGCCCTTCTTCTGGCCACCTGCCTCGTGCTGACGGTGCGCGCCGCGCGTCCCGCGGTACTGCGCCTCGCGGTGGAGGCGCCGGACAGGGGGCGCCGGGATGCGGCTGTTCCGATCATCCCCGCCCGTGCCACGGGAAGCCCGGTATGAGCGCGTCGTACGAGGCCGCCCGCCCTTTCTCCCGCATCGGGGCTCGTGAGCGGGCGGCCGATTTTCTGGAGCTGACCAAGCCGCGCGTGACCTCGCTGGTCCTGGTCACGACACTCGTCGGTTTCTACCTCGGCTCGAAGGGTCCGCTTGATATCGTCCTCCTCCTCAACACGCTCCTCGGGACGGCCCTGGTCGCCGCCGGCACGAGCGCCCTCAACCAGTATGTGGAGCGCCAGGAGGACGGCCGCATGCTGCGTACGCGCCTGCGGCCTCTGCCTGCCGGGCGGCTGGATCCGGGGCACGCGCTCCTGTTCGCCGCCGTCATTTCGGTCGCCGGACTCCTGCATCTCGTGCTGACGGTCAATCTGATGACCGCCGGACTGGCCGCCCTGACCCTCCTCAGCTACGTGTTCGTGTACACGCCGCTGAAGCGGATCACGACGCTCTGCACGCTGGTCGGGGCGATCCCCGGCGCGCTCCCTCCGCTCGGCGGCTGGACCGCGGCACACGGGGACGTCGCCGCGGGCGGCGTGGCGCTCTTCGCCATCCTGTTCGTGTGGCAGTTGCCGCATGCGCTGGCGATCGCCATGCTGTACAAGGACGACTACGCCCGCGGCGGGTTCCGGCTGCTCCCGGTGGTGGATGAGGCGGGGAGCGCGACCGGCCGCCAGATCCTGGCGCACTGCCTGGTCCTCCTGCCGTTGAGTCTCGTCCCGACGATGCTGGACGTGACCGGCGTCGTGTATTTCTGCGGCGCCATCGTCCTCGGACTGGGCCTGACCGCCTTCGCCGTCCCGATCCTCGTGGACGCCTCGGCCCGGGCCGCGCGGCGAATGCTTCTGGCCTCGGTCGTCTACCTGCCGGCCCTCCTCTGCCTCATGGCCCTCGACCGGACCATGCCTCCGCTGCGGTAGCCTGGGAACCGGATGAAAAACCATCTCCTTTCCGACCGGGAGACCGCTCATCCCCCGGCGATCGCCAATCACCGCGTCGCCACTCTCGTCTTCCTGATGGCGGGAACGATGCTGTTCGCCGGGCTCGTCGGCGGCTACCTCGTCCTGCGCTATGCGAGCCCCGCCTGGCCGAGCCCCGGGATGCCCCGGCTGCCGGTCCGGCTGGCCGGGTTCAACACGGTCGTCATCGCTCTGTCGAGCCTGGCCTTGCACCGGGCTGTCCGGGCGCTGCGCTCGCTCGACGCGCGCGGACTCCGACGCTGGCTGGTCGTCGCCGCCGCCCTCGGGGTCCTGTTCCTCGGGCTTCAGGCGGCCCAGTGGACCCTGCTCGTGCGCGGCGGCCTGTCGTTCACCGGAACGACGTACGGGACGACCTTTTACATGCTGACCGGCGTGCACGCCGCGCACGCCCTGTCCGGTGTCGTCTGGTTGCTGGTGATCGCCCTGAGACAGAGAGAGCTGTGGGTCCCGGACAGCAGGCAGCGGAAGATCGAGGTCTGCGCGCTCTACTGGCACTTCGTGGGACTGATCTGGTTCGGCCTGTATGTCCTGCTGTATCTTATATAGATGATGCGACGCACTCGCCTCTCGGGCCTCCCCGCTGCCCTGGCGGTCGTCGTGTGGGGCGTGTTCGCTTCCCCTTCCGGGTCTTTCGCGCAGTGCGCCATGTGCGGCAGCGCCGCCGCCTCTTCGCCGGGTGTGGCGCGGGGGCTGGCCTACAGCATCTTCTTCCTGCTCGGGACGCTCGCGCTGGTCGTGGCGTGGTTCGTGGCCCTCGTGTTGCGAAGCCAGGCGCGTCCGCGCAGGAGCTCTCCGGCGCCCGCGCCCGGCGCCACGTCGATCCCGGCCCTGCCGGCCGGCCATGCGCCGGCCGAGAAATAGAACGTCTCCCACGGGGCGCGCCCTTCCCCTCGCCGTGGTGGTCCTGCTTTCTCCCGCTTGCGGGGGGGGGCGTCCGGGGACGACCGAGCGGTCGCAGGACTCCGCCGGCCCGCCTGGCGCACTCGTCACCGACGGCGAGAGGGCGGGCGAGGAGGTCTTTCGCCGCGAGAACTGCGGTCGATGCCACACCCTGTTCGATCGTCCCCGCCCGGCGGGGAATTCGGAATTGCCGTCCGGGCCCGCCGTCGATCTCCTCGATTCGCGCGTCGGCCCCGACCTGGGTCTCGAGGGTCACCGCCGCAGCGACGACTGGCACTACGCACATCTCTATTCCCCCGGTGTCCTGGTCTCGGGGTCGAGGATGCCGCCGTCTCGGCACCTGTTCCGGCCCGTGTCGGGGCGGCCGGTACCGACCCCGGAGGGGCGGAACCTCGTGGCCTACCTGCAGGCGCTGGGCCGATCGCACCGGGACATCTGGGCGGAGTGGAGACGACGCGAGCCCGATGTCCCGGCGCCGCCGCCGATCGACGGCCCGCTGAAGCGTCGCGGCTCCGAGCTGTATGTCCGGCACTGTCTCGCCTGCCACGGCGAGGGAGGGGATGGCCGGGGCGAGCTGGCCGGGTTCTTCACCTTCCCCCCTCGCGATTTCGTGGCGGGCCGCTACCGCTTCAAGTCGACGCCCGCCGGCCGGCCTCCCGAGGACGCCGACCTGTTCCGGACGATCACCCTGGGCGCGGGCACCGGCGCCTCCATGCCGGCGTTCTACTGGCTCGCGACGGAGGATCGCTGGGCCCTCGTTCTTGCCGTCAAGGAATTTTCACCCTCGCTGCGCGGAACCGGTCTGCGCGCGGAGCCGGCCGGCAGCCGCGTCGAAGAGGGAAGCGGGGCCGCGCCGGACCGGGCCGACGACACGAGCGTGCGGGAGGGACGCCGGGCCTGGGAGAGTCTCGGCTGCGCCTCGTGCCACGGATCCACGGGAGCGGGAATGACGCCCCGGGAGGCCCACACGAGCTGGAGGGACGGAGCGGGAGAAGAGACGCCACGTTCGGGCGATCTCACGCACGCCTGCGCTCTGCGTGGCGGCGCCTCCCCCCGGGCGATCGAGCGCGCGCTGCTGTTCGGAGTCGGCGACTCCATGCCGTCGTACGCCGAGGCGCTCCCGGACGCGCCGACGCGCCGCGCGCTCGTGTCGTTCGTCCTTTCGCTCGACGGGTCCCGCCCGGCGGACCGTGCCGGCTGGTAGGTCCGGGCTCGGATCTATTTGGAAAATGCCCGACAAGCGTGCGGATCGACCGGGTGAGTCATGGGTCGATGGGCGGGCTGAAGGCGCCCCAGTCCTGCCTCCAGGCGAGGACCTCTTCAGGGCGGTAGGGTCTCGGCGCGATGGCGACGGCCTGGGCCGGGGTGGTGCCGGTGCGGTTGGTGATGCCGCGGCAGAAGTTCGACCACAGCGTGGCGATAGCGAGATGGGCCTGCAGCCACAGGCGCTTTTTG
>Ga0137397_10000149_pt1 | contig 46422 bp, 51 predicted proteins | sample czorhiz116metaG_FD_106658 | JGI IMG/M metagenome (GOLD analysis project Ga0137397, IMG submission 106658) | Vadose zone soil microbial communities from Angelo Coast Range Reserve, California, USA - czorhiz1.16 metaG | ecosystem: Environmental > Terrestrial > Soil > Vadose zone | place: USA... | reverse complement strand
TGTATCCTTTATTCTGTGAATCTGCCGTACTTTCTGTCATCTGATCTTCCTCTTCACCCCTGCTTTATAGTACTGATACATGATACCCACTGGCTCGGTGAAACGTTCCGAAGAATTGCGTTCTTGTATCAAATAGTTGGAATTACAATGGCCATTCTTTCCTCGCTCTCCGTCACGGTGTAAAGTGACGTCCCGTTGACTCAGATGCGCCTCCGACGTCATCCAAAAACGCCACAACGCCCGAGCCACAAGAGCTACTTCGCCACCACTTCGAACTCACCAACACAGCCCGTTGTTCCCTGTTCAGAAGCTTCGCACAGACCTCGCCACCGCTTTCTCGGCCTCGCGCTCGCTGTGTATGACATAAATATATTACCAATCATGATCTCTCACCATATCCCCGTTTTCTCCTTTTCTCTTTCGGCTTGTGTGGACTCGCTTGTCAGAACGAGGCTATGTTATCGCTCTATCCCCTTGATGCTTCGAGCTTCATTACACTATATTTGATTTGGAGGGCCACTCGTGGCTACGGGCCAGGCCGGCCAGGCCACGGCCTGGGTGCGGCCGCAGTGAATAAAACGTGCTTGGGTGTTCTTGCGGTATAACAATCATATCTGGTGTCGTCCAAACTCGAACTGCCCCTGCGTGCCATTCTGAAACTTGGTCTCTCTAAGCCAATCCGAGCTGCCAATATTTTCGTACTTTCGCTTCTACGGTTTGAAACTTCAAGCTTCAAGTTGTGTCTTCTACTGTCCCGCGCGTTCTCCAACGCGTCCCTCGGGCCTCAGGGACGCTCGACAAGAATACCTCATATACACAGGAAAACCGCTAACTCGGCCCCTGCGCTTCTGTCCACCTCTGAACTCACGCACCTGGCCCGCTTCCCGCATAGAAGAATGGTCGTAATGGGTCTATGACTTGAACGGGTGACAAATTACATTGAACACGTCGGTGTACAATTATATTATCAGTTCCACATGATTGTCTAGTACTTTACTATCATGTCTGCGCCTACCACTGAACATATAACAAAGCATGGATCGAGCCCGTTCTGTACGCAGAATGACAAGACGTTAAGTTCAACAAATTCAACCAGACGCTTCGCAGCGGTCACGGTCAAGCTCAAGCCCTTACGCTGCCCGATTTTGTGTCTTGCATTCTGCGTACAACAGCCTCAGGCGGTGTCATCCCTGACTCGTGCAGTGAAGCCGTGGGCGTTGTTAGGTATTCCCACGCCCATACGCACACTAACTGCTGAATCAGGCAAGTGCAAAGCGCCTTCAGCACAGTGAACACAGGTACCAATGTACCAATCCACCGAGTCGCATCTGGGCCAAATCCACACATACTGTATACCTGGAATCTTCTCTGATCGCATACTGTCATGGAAAGTTCTTGACATACAGTGCTTGACGTGTTTGACACTTTCATCGACAGGAATAGGCCAACGTGCCGGTGTGAGCTAACCCCCATCTAGGCCCTTATCAACCGTCCCCAATAGTTCCAATTATGATGCAATCATCGCCCCATCATGGCAGCTTCTACGACAACAGGTCGTCCTCTCTTGGTCTACATTTCGCTTCAGTGCCTTCGAGTTGGCTATGATTCACGGGTGAATCACTCGTCCTGTACGGGCCAGGCTCACCAGTACACAAGTCGCCTCGCTTCCCCAATGGTTTCCACAGGCGCCGATCCGTTTCATACATTGCGCCGTATTTCTGCTGACCGGTACCTGCCCCGTGACACTTCATAAAAGGTTCATGCGTAGTCACGCCGCTTCTTGTTCATCGGCTCCTTCCTACCACCATGTCTTCGGCCCGTTCACTGTTAAGCCCCGCGTCAAGCACGACGAACCGAGTCGCTCCCGACATCCTCACATACAGCTACGCCTCACGGATGGTGTATGTTATCCCTGGGAAAACCTACGATGTACGTCCTCAACATCTAAATACTGCCTACCGCTGTCATCGGTCGCCGACTAGGAGCTCAACTCTTTTGCTGATCCATCTCTCCCACGTCCAGGAAGCGATCGATATCGCCGTGGAGTCATTCACAGAGCTCAAAGACGTCGAGCGCGACCAGATCCGTCTCGAGGTCCGCGTTGTGCTCAACAACCAGCCCGAGAGGAGAACGGCCGAGATTGGACGGTCGGCCTGGTCCATCGTCGTCTCCACGCTCGCACGGTTCGAAATCGTGGAAATACGGGTCGCCCCTCCCAAAGATACAGGAGCATCTTCTAGTTCTAAAAGTGCTGTCGTTGAGCCACCTCCCTACCCTTCGGATGCGAGTTGGCAGCCGGATGTACATATGACCCTGGTTCAGAATAGTCCACGAATCCCACGCCCCCCATCCCTTTCGAGTCGCATTTCAGGCTTGTTTATTCCCAAGTCATCTTGAGGTCGTCATTCTCGTCGGTTGTATTGATTACTGCTTGTCTCCCAGATCGTTCCTAACGATGGTTTGATTCATGGTCACGGTACCCGGTGACGCCTGTACTTTTTAAATGCTGCTGTTGTATTTCGACTATGTGATAACGAATATGTTTCCCCAGTCCCATAACCAGATGCCCTCCTACTACGGTATGCCATGACACTGATTTGCTCGGGTCGTTGAATGGGTAGTTCACGTTGACACTATGTTCGACTGTGCCTCAAGAGTGCCTTGCTTCGGAAGGTGGCGTTATATTGCAGAAGGTTGTTGATGTCCCGGACCCAGTCGTCTTCCTTTCCAGGACCTGCGCCCTCTCCTTGAGCATCGAGAGCTGGGTCTGATATCGAAGACCGGTTGATGCAGGGAATAGGATGCAATGACGCGCGGACTGTGACAGATTCTCCGGGTTTCAGAACATGGGAGGCTTGTCCATCCATGGATACACCGGCCGGTGCACGGCTGCGATCACCTATCTGCAAATCGTCGTCAACCACGTAAGTGAGAAGTGGTACCATGTACAACACGTACTCGAAGAGTAATGGAAGAAGAGGCAGGAAAGACGAGCGGGCGGAAGGATAGACTTCGGGGGCAGATCGGCGTAAGAACGAGAGCACTCAGTGATGGATGAACGATTGGGCCACCCGCGGAGAGGGAATACGCCGTGGAGCCAGTTGGTGTAGAAACGATCAACCCATCCGACTGGCCACGGAATTGTGAATCAATTAATACTTTTTGGATATCTGAGAAGTTCTCACCACAGCCTCGGTAAGATGCTGACCATCGACGAACGCATCAATCGTATTGAGATGTGGGCTTGATCCTCTGTGCAATGCGACCTCGTTCATTACTTGCCAATCTAGGAGGGGGTTGGGTTATTACGTTTAGCACGAGGCGTATATACGGATACCTTCTCCCTCATTGCCAATGTTATTCCCGTCCTTGTCGGAGAATGCGCAGGACAGGCGCATCCGGTATAATACTGTAGCTTTCCCCTGAAAGACGCTCTCTAATGCTTTCGAAAAATCGTCCACATCTGTGTCCAAATGTTCGATCATCGGTTTGAGTAAGCCAGACGCACAGCAACGGGCCCGCTCACGGAATGGGAGGAGGAAACCAAGTGTCCCCATTGAGAAACTAAGCACAGGTGGCACAGCTCCGACCTTGAAAAGCGATGATGCGTGAAGGATGGTGCCATCGCCTCCAAGTGTGATTACTAGGTCAATTCTCTCGGCGCCTGGACCTTCAAGAAACCGTATAACGGTATGTAGGCCGCTGGGTAATGTACGCACCAGGACGCCATACTTTCACACCTTGTGGTATGTCCGGTCTGTCTTCATGGAAGACCCTTACATGTGGGTAGTGGGTCCGAAGATGGCTAATTGCTGTTAGTGTTGACAGACTCCTGTGAATAGATACAAAGCACTCACTCGAGAAAAGAGTCAATGGTATCGATGACCGGCTTTGTACGCAACTTATTCACAACAAGAATAGACTTGGCGTGCTCTGCGTTTGTTCTGTCTTAATGAATAAGTTGGCTGCTGTTCGACTGGGATTGGTGAGTACTTTCTATACATACGTGGCGGCGGGGTGGATTGGGTGGAGAAGAAGTTAGAGGAACCAGAGATGGGAGTGGATATAAACGACGGGCGTGCACGCCAGCCACGTCCATGAAGCTGAAGTGTCGATGTCTGAGATCTGAGACATCGACTAAAAATGCTGCGAGTTGGACTCATCATCACGCATATATATTGCCCATCTCGTCACCAGCGCTCTCATATTTCCACGGAAGCCCGGACCGTCAACCCCGCTTAAACATCCACCCGCGCACTTTCATGTAACGGCTCGTGCCAGAAGACCCAATCATCAATCAAGGGTTACTATAGTAGTTCCAGGTAGGGTTCGAAAATTAAATTCTCGCTTTGAGAGAGCTGAACATTGAATTGGCGAGTAGTCACGTGTTGTGGCCTCGCGTGTCTGACATAATCAATCGTTCAGCGCGTCACCAACTTCGAATTGGATCATTGACCTGACCTTTTGATCATTCCCTTCCCCATTGTTTTTATCTTCGACATTGCTCACGCCTGCGACTTGCTCTCTGGGCTCGTAGCTTCTGACCCTCCCTTACCAACCCCTTGTTTTCCTTGATGTCGGATCATTCTAAGCGGACGCGCTCCCAACTCGCGTTACAGGATGATGAATTCGGAGAAGTTCACTTCGGAATTTCTCCGCTGAGGGCCGCGAGGCAGGAGAGAAGGAAAAACATACAGACAGGCCTCTCTGAAGATTACACTGGGCCTCTTGCGCCCCCCAATGTCGAAGTTAGCGACGATGACAGCGACGACGAACTGTTGCTCTCACCTCACAAGACTCGACCTCTGAAGCGGCCCTCCTTGTCTCAACAACCAGAATTTTCTTCGGAGGTAGATTCCGAAAGGCAATATAAGCGATCCAAGCAGGACCATGATGATGGTGGGTACCTTTAGCGGGAATCGCGAACTGTAATTTGCCGACGATTCGTACCCAGGACTGTCCCATGTCCCTGTCAGCGAAGCAAGGCCGCCTAGTGGCCCGTTCGACTTCTCTGCAATTAATCCGCAATTTCTTCATAGTCCAGGACAGGTGGGGGTGTCCTCGAAACAACGGGCATATACAGTTCCTCTCGTCTCGCCTACCATCTTTCGCCGGGATCTTGGACGACTTATGCCCTCGCCTGGGAAGGTATCTATTGTACCTCCTGTGCACGAAGTGCTGCGTTTCTCTAGCCTGCCGTGCTCTCCCGGGCCCTTAGCCGACGTCATGGATGTCGACAAAATTGCAAAGTTATCTGAAGAGTCTGAACGCGTAAGGAATCCCTCGAAGTCACCTACATCACCTTCGCACAAAGGGCTAGACTCTTCGTCATGTAAGACACCAGTTGCGGAAGACAAGAACTTACCTTCCATCAGTCAACTTCCTTCGGTGGCCCCTGGTCAGGAAGCTACCCCTTCTACCCCTTCCAACGTGTCTCCTTCTGCTCTACCTCAATCGCCGGATGTGCGTCCTTTCTCTGTTCTAGCAGGATCAACGTTCACATTTGTGCAGTTACCTGTAATGGCAACCCACGGATTACTCGAGGGACCCGAGAACGATGTTACACCCAAACCCATAAACCCACCTCCAATCACTCCCTTGGATGTCAACCCGATTCCTTTTGCCCTTGGCGGTCTTTCCTCTCTGTCAGATGACCCTCCATCTCCACTGTCCGCCCTGTCTTCGCAGTCTGAATTCGATCCCAGCCCACCCCCACCGCCACTACATGATACTGAGATCGACACCCCTCATGCAGAACTTCCCAGTGGTATCCCCCGAGCGACACAGCCTTCATCCTCACCTCCTTCGTACGACACAACAAAGAACTCGGGCTCGGAAGTACCTCAAGTGGCAAGACGGGCCACGTCTACCTCACGTGGGAGGGGAGGAAGAGGATTTGCGGGGCCATCGGGCTCGGCCAGGTTGACTCGTTCAGCTTCGATGAAGAAGCAGAAGGAGGCTGGGTCAATTTATGGAGACATCGACACGAGTTCGTTGTTCGATTTCGCTACCCCCGTACAGTCATTCTGATTTATCATTAGAAACGCAGGGTATTCCTCCTTCCGTCCCATCATTGGTTCCAGTCAAGCGATCTGCGGATCCATCAGAATTCACGCCCCATATCTCGAAGAAGCCATCTTCCATGGCGGCTTCTCACAAGAAATCCTTCTCGTTTGCAATGCCCACTTCCTCTTCGCTGAACAGGACTATCGAGAAAGCTCCTGCCTCCTCTCCAGCGAAGCCGTCGTCGCTTCCGAGACGACAGCTTCCCAAGCTGCCATCACCGACGAAGCCTGCTTCGTCTCTAGGACCGGGAGAGCCACACCACCGATCAAAGCACACAGGTCTCTCGAACCTCTCGCTTGCCCTGGAGAAACTAAAGATACCACCACCTTCGAGGCCTGCCACGTCGCTCGGCTTTAACAGCGAAGCTCGGGGCGCATGTGATCCTAAAAATGCACCGAAAGCGAAGGATGATAGTAACATTCGACTTGGGAACGGGCTGCCCTCAAGTTCCAGGGCTACCGCTACACCCTTGAGAAGAGTGGCTACAGTGGGGTCTGTCGCGAGTTTCGAGTCAAGTACTCGTGCGTCCGGCAGTAAGCCTGCGCCCTTGATTGCGACTCCTGCACATCCTACCGACTCTGGCCCTCCTGTGAAGAAAATAAACCTACACTCGGGTGTTATCGTGGGGAAAAACTCGTTGAGTAAGCCGGGAGGATTCGTGTATGGAGGAGTCGGCAAGGGGCGAACATTCGAAAAGGTCAGCAAGAAATCGAGTCTTCCAGTTGTGGAAGGCAGCCCAGTAAAGGGAACTGGGAATGCGCAGCCCATTGACTTCGACGAACCGGCTTTGCCGTCCACGATTGAAGCGTCGCCACGGAAAGAAGATAACGGTCAAGCGGAAGCTTCCACAGCCGCGGCAGCGGTCGAATCAATGAAATTACAAGATGCCCTTACGGAAAATGATACCATCCTTGGAGCGGACAGACCGTTTGGTGAAGATGGTCAAGCGGAACCTGCAGATGTGTTCAAGGATGCGTCTCGTCGAGCATCGCTGGCTTCTCAATTTCTGCAGCAAACTCTTGCAGTCCTCCCATCGACCCCTCCACCTACGCGAGCTAGCGGTTCCAAGTCAAAGGCTACCGAACGATTGCAATCCAGCGCGCAGAGCACAAGGAGTGGTCTCCGTTCAGGTAACAGTTCTGATGTCATAGGCTCCCGAGACGGTTCGAGAGCACTGTCAAAGGGTCACGCAGTCGATACGCGCGTTTCTATAATAGGTACGACCGCGGCGGCGGCGTCGACGACGACAAAGCCGTCATCATTGAAGGTACTCAAGTCGTGCACGATATTTGTGGATGTACGGACAGATGATGGTGACGATGCGGGGGGACTCTTCGTGGATATGCTAAAGGGGCTTGGTGCAAAGGTAACGTTCCGCACATGCCTCGTCACTCTGCTATGGCGTTTCGTTGACTGACTTGGAACTATCAGATCATCGGACGTGCCGGGCAATCATGCACGCACATTGTATACAAGAATGGCCTAATGAGTACCCTAACAAAGTATAGGTTCGTACCAGGCGGATATGGTCTAGATCTTAGTTTTCAAGCTCTTTTGTGCAGACTCATGCGCGAGCCGAAGCCCTTTATTGTTGGCATCTCGTGGGTGGTCGAATGTGCCGAACAGTGCAGGCGAGTCGGGGAGGAGAATTTTCTCGTCGACCTAGAAGGTCTCAACATAGCCGGAACCAACAAGGTGAGCGTTAAATTCGTTGGGATTCCTTGGGGTGTGCCTTATCGTGCTCACCCCACACAGCGTCGGCGCTCAATGCTCCCCAAACACATCTCATCGAGTATACAAGCTCATATGATGGCACCCCCATCCCTACTCGGTCCCACCCTAACCGGGACGTTGGCAAGTGACCAATCGATGGATGGATCATCAGGTGAGATCTCTCCCTCTCCGACACGCCAATTAATCATTCTATTGCTTTCTCTAGTGGGCGCAGACCGCTCGTTGAACTCCAGTGATGGGGTAGTTGAGGACGAAGACGATCTACCTCCATTGGAGAGGGCAAGACAGCGACGAAATTTACTATTCAGGTCATGACATTGTTCCCACTTCACGAACACTTTCACGTACATTTCACGCAATAATCTATCTCACGCATCCCTGTATTACCTTACCGCACGTAAATAGCACATTTGGTGGGATTTTATGGAAAGTGGTTAGTCAGCTGATCAGCGTGACGCGATCACATGATAAAGTCGTCGCAGTTCGTGCGCGCTATCTTCCCACGGGTCTGTTCACTTTACCGACTACGAAGACGACGGCAGCTCGTCGTCAACAACGACCCCCCTACAAGTGGCAAAACACACATCGTGGTGTACATGGCTCCCCTTCGCGATCGCCCTCCTTTAAACTCCACCGAGCCCGAGCTACCTCCTCAGTCTGTCACTCCCCTTCGCATCGCGAAACGAGACACACAGCAACGGCCCCATGCTTCACAACTCAGCCGCCGTAGCTCTAATACCTTTGCTAAGCTAACTCGTAGCAATCTCGTTTCCCAGTCGCCATTTCGTTCTCAGCCTTCTCCAGCCCCTACCCCATCCCGACCTTCATCTATTACCAATGCCCCTTCGCCGCGTCGCGTTAGCGGCGAGAAGCGGCCACGTCCCGATTCTATGCAGTCCTACGTGGAGAACGAACGGCCACTTGGGTTCAAGAGACGCCAGTCAAAAGGTTTTCAAGACCTCATCGAGAGAGAACCGGTCTCAAAGAGCCCATTTCGCCGTCCTACCAGCGCTGTTGAGGACCCGTTTCCCCCCCCACAACCGCCACCAAAGATCCTCCACACAAGTCACCTCCCCACACCGTCCTCATCAGCTTCTCCCGGGCGCTCATCGTTAGTCTCTAAGCGTCTGCACGGGCCAAGACTCATCGGGCATGATGTCCAAAAGCGTCAAAGGAGAAAGACAGTGACGTTCGATGAGACTTGTGACGTCGTTACCTTTGAGAGGGACGATTCACTGGAGGATGAAGAACTGTTCTCTGATGATAATGACGGTGATTACGACGAGTCAGAGGATTATGGGGCGCCAGTCGGACACATAGAGGCAAACGACAGCATCACTGGGCTGGTCGACTCCATGATTCAGGATGCTCGTGGTACCTCCAGTCCTCAGACTCCCTCCATGGACAAATCCTTACCTCCTCACACGGACAGCGAAGATGGTGTCCCATATGGTCGTACCCACCATTCCGATAGGGCTGCCCATTCACGACTGTCTCACCCAACTCCCTCACCCGATGTCCATGAAACCTTCACCTCCATCGTTAGGCAGAGTCCTTCCCTTACCAGCACCCCTCCTCAAGGTCCGCTAGTCGGATCCACCTTGCCGCTTGGGCGATCGACACATTCGGAACGAGCCCGGGCTGATCGTACGCCCGATGATGTTGAAGGAGATGTTCAGATGCTTCCTCCTTCGCCCTCCCCAGCAAAGACCCAAAGGTATCCATTCGGCGATCACAGCGAGAGTTTAGTACCGAAGTTTGACCTTGATGTTCATCGACAAGATGTGGCGGATCGTGCAGGTAGGCGCAGTGGATCAACAATGCAGTCTTGCAACTCAATCTGTAAACCAGGGAATGAACCTGCTGACCCCTTTGGTCTGCCAGGGCAGGAGGATGTCCAAATTGTTGAGCTATCATTTATGTCGTCAGAAGGTGCCTCGGGGTTACCGCTCGAAAGGACGGCCTCTTTACAGCAAGAACATGAAGCTGTTAAATTGGAGGAGCTCGGTCTCGGTACACCCAACTCTCAGATTCGGACATCTACCCCACCTCTGAGATTGAAGTCCCCTGGCGCTTCGCTTGGAAAATCAATCGAATCACCTAATTCAAGGGAGCTTCCGCGACCACCCAGACACCGGAGCGAATCTCCGTTACTCAATCGTACTACATCTCCCGCAGCTGTTGGGTCTCGCGAGGGCACTCCGCATCTGGCCTACTTAGATTCCCCTTCGTTCCGCTCTATATCCGGCTCACCAGCTTTCGGTACACCGACGCGTGCACCACCATTTTCCCGAGAGCTTGAATCCATGCCTAGCATGGGCAGCTTAAATGGTCGTGGTAACACTGGTAGCATTTCCCGACGCAACCCTAGGATCGATCGGGAGGATATACATAAACGTTTACTGCGTAAGAGAAACCCAGATAGCCCCGTGCCTGAGGAGATTGGAGAACCTTCGACGACAGCGGACCACTCAACAAGTGGAGACACCACGAATGCGAGTGGCCATTTGGATGATGTACCACTTGCCTTACTCCGTTCCTCCGCCCCTCCGCCCTTACACAGAGAAGCAACTTACGATGGTGTCATGTCCATTGACCCAAATCCCCAACCCGCCGATCCCCCCCGTCCCTCCGTACTCATGCGCGCTCACTCGGAGGTAGAGACTAGCGGTACGCGCACCGCCAATACCGCTGTTTTTCAGGGTCTCGATTTGAATCTCCCCGATGACAGCACAAGTCTTGATATTAGTCTCGGCGCGTCAGGGGCGACTAGGGTCGAAATTGACGAAGTCAAAAGTGCGCTAGAACGCCTTGTTCAAGATGTTGTCACAGACTCGGCTAGTACGAGCATGTCGGCCCATCCATCCCCTCAAGATCTCAAGATGAAGAGTAGTAACGCCTCTCTAAAAGTGGCCCCGGCTACAAACGGCGTTAAAGCCAGGAGGTTTGAACCTTGTGGTAACTTGGATACCACGATGGAAGAGGATGAACCGCTCGACGATCACGGCGATCCTCAGCATGCCACACCGAATCATTCAACGACGTCTTCCCCAGCACAGCGCACACCAGAACTGCTCTCTGGAGGAGGTTTTATGAGCCCCTCGTTGAGCCGCACTACTAGCGAGTCGTCAAATGCTGTCCAGCCGGTACCGAAGGATGCAATCCGTAGCCGCGAGCAGATGATCCTTGAGAAGCGGCGTGAAATGCGCCGGCGCGAGCAGGACGAAGACATGGGATACGTTACCCCACCGCGAAATCTGCCCCACCCCGGGGGTAGACCTAGCGCAAGGCGTAGCATGAGTACCGGTGATGCGGAGGATCTACAAGCGGCAGCTAGGCTGGCGGCAATGAACCCTCCAGGCACAAGTGTACTACCCGACGTGGTGGTGACGGAAGAGAAGGACCCATTTGCCGAAAGCATTGCCCGGGAGTTGAGGAAGTTGCGCGGTTCGATGAAAAACGTGAGTTTGGCTGCCGTTGCGTCCTGAAAAATGCTCAAGCAATTCTCCAGAGATATCACGTACATCAACATAGTGAGACCATCTACGCTTCGTCGGATGCAGATAAGGTCTCGCACATCGGCGGTGCTGGCGATGTTGATAACGGGAGAGCTTGGAGAACAGTTCGTCGACCATCAGATATGGTACGTAAACTGTCAAGTGGACCGCACATAGGGACTGACACAGAATGGCAGAACGAGTACGCCAAGCAAATAAGAGAGTATCGCTCCCAAGAAAAACCAGGCAAGAGTCACGGCAAGGTGTTTGTTAGAGGTGAACCGCTCCGAAATCTTGAGACTGTCTGGTTTTAACATCGAATGTCTTAGTACTCCATGTGAAGGGCCTCAATTTACCATTCCCACAACAAACTACCGTATTGACTTGCACACTCAATAACGGCATTCATTTCGTGACTACGCCCGAATGTAAACTAGGGAGGGACTGCCAAATAGAGCAAGAATTCGAACTGTAGGTCCCAGTGGTATCACACTCGTCATTTGCATTGGTCCCCTGACTCTTTCTGGTAGCATTGAGCATAGCAAACTCGAATTCACGCTCACTTTGAAGGTTCGGCGAGACCCACACATTATGGCACAGTTCAAAGCCAATACTCCCGCACACCTGCCTCCAGCGCCCGCTCCTCCTCCTGCTTCCAAAGGGGGCATGCGGAGCTTCTTCTCTTCGCCGAAGAAGCCTGTGCGAGTCGTCCGGCCAACGCCGGCAGCCCCAACCGTGTTCAAAGAGAATCTTGCGAGGTATCTCAAGCCCGATGGTACCCTAGCACGTGCTTTTGTTTCATTCAAAGATATTGCCTCGCGCTGCAATACTCGTCTATTTGAGACCAGCTATCCTCTGATTGGCCAGCGTCAGGAGAGTGAATCGAAGGTCGTTTCGATAGAGATCGGCGAGCTTGTGTTGCAGTTCTTTAGACTTCCTCCGCTTCCTGGAATTCCGCAAAGTCAGCTACCTCAAAGTCTGGACGAGTGCCATCGAGGCTTACGCCACGTTCATTGGCATAAAATGACGTACTTCGAAGGAACCCTGACTCAAAGTGGTGGCGACTGCTCGGTGCGTGATGTCGATGTAACCCTTCACCGGCTTCAAGCTAACCAGGGTCTGTAGACGTGGCGCAGGAGGCAGTTCCGTATCATTGGGGCAAATCTAGTCGCGTTCAACGATGTAACCAAGAGGGCCACTGTTACCATTGACCTACGAAAAGCGATCTCAGTCGATGACATCCCTGACCCGCGTGACCGAATGCTCAGCCCTTCCTCGGCACAAACGTCTACCAGCAGTTTTGACGAGTTTGAAGCTCTTTACGGTGTAGAACGATCATTACGTCTCCGCTTCCAAAGGAATTTGGAAATCCTCTTTTTCACTGACACGGATGAAGAGAAGGAGAGATGGTGAGTCACGTTTTCCATGCACCACAACTTTTCAAACACCATCCCGCAGGCTTGAAGTTCTCCGCGCGCTGATCGGTCGAATCCCGCCGAACCATTTGTGGGCGGAACTGTTGTGGCAGAGGCAACAGGAATCGACACCACATCCACCAATGCCATAGAGGCCGTCAAATACAAACGTCGGCTTCGCAAGCGACACCTCTTTCTATGCTCCGATCGAAAACCCTTTTCCATGTCCGTGAATTTGTGCTAGCACAAATATGGCCGGGCCATGTACACAGGACACATCCATATTATTGATTCCACATGTCACAATATCTCTCATCTTGATAAACGCTCATCACTGGTTCATTATCATCGTTACGGTTTCGGCCCATCTCCCAGCATCCATGTATGTTACATCCAGGCTATGTGATTTATTGCGTATGCGTTGTACTGTACCTAAGAGCTAAGCTGTATGACCTAAGCAACGCATGTCGGATGTCTCGGCCCGATTGACGTCGACACTGTTTAGACGTGACAGCTATGATACGTCGAACACGGGTAGAGTCCACCACCGTCCGTACGGAACATGATGACCAGAGCGAAACGGACACACAAAGTCTTATCTCGGAAGAGTCCAACAGCGCGTCGCAAACCGACTCAGGCATGACGAAAGCTCGGGTGTGTGCCTACAAAACTCCCGTGGTCTTTGGGTAAATTCCTCAAATTTTACGCTAGCTGCTGCGGGATCGACGCCACTTCTACGCAAAGACACGTTTCTTGTTCCCTCTCGGCATCATACGTGAGCGTTTTCATGATGTCTCTTTCCCCCGGATTCTGGTTCTAACTTGCGTCTCAAGTGGGCGTTGTTTTGGGACTCATATTCGTAGAGCCTTCTAGTTTGCCTGACATACCCGGGCATTTTGCGATCTTCCTCGAAGACTATGACATTTCTCTGTCGGTCCCTCAGATCGACCTTTCGCGCGTTCAAGCCGAGTGGAAGCGGTTGCTCAGCACCATCCCTGAACCCTGGAAGTTGAACACGGATGGCCGAGAATTCCAAGTCGGGGATGCGATCAAAGCGAGGGGGTTGGAGGCAAACCACCCCGTCGTTTTGATCCCAGGGGTGATCTCGACGGTATATATGCTCTCGGCGGTACTTTTTCGTTTAGCAACAGCTGAGGTTATGCTATATGCCATCACCAGAGTCTCGAATCCTGGTCAACGTCGCCGGAGTATCGCGCCTTCTTTCGCCAAAAGGTATGGGGAGGGTTCCCCATGATCTCTCAAGTGACTTTCAATCGCGAAAAGTGGATGTCGATGCTTGTGCTGGACCCCGTGACTGGCCTGGACCCGAAAGGGGTGAAGGTTCGAGCTTCGGAAGGGTTCGATGCGGCCAGCAGTTTCATCCAAGGATATTGGATCTGGCGAGTCCAGCTCAACCCACCGGATTGCCCGACCTACTGAAGATTATGTCAGGTCGAAAGTCATCGAGAACCTCGCTGTAGTCAACTATGACACGAATAACCTGGTCTTGGCTCCTTATGACTGGCGCTTGTCAACGCACAACCTTGAGGAGCGCGATGGGTATTTCTCAAGACTTAAGACAACCATCGAAGGCTTCAAGTACTACATCCTAGCCCTGTGTTCGATTCACTATGACTGACTTATGCACTGACTCTTCAGAAGGAGGCAGAAGAAAAAGTGTGTCATTGCGGCACATTCGATGGGTAGCACTGTAGGTGGTCCAAAGTGTCTAATTGTGAGTTAACGCAAATGCTGCGGAATCAGGTCCTTTTGGTACGACCCTATCATCTTGTCTTATCCCTTACAACGAGACGCTCACTGAAGCCCAGTACTTGTGAGCTCTTCGACAACCCACGCCGTCTTGAACGCGAGTCCTGATTCCCTCACGCAACACAGCTTGAAATGGGTAGAATCTCCCGAACATGGCAAGGGAGGTCCAGATTGGGTTGAAGTAAATTCGGCTTAAACCTTGCGGAGCAATAGGAAGAGGTTTGACTCTGGCTTTCAGAACCACATACAAGCAGTTATCTCCATTGCGGGCACGCACCTCGTGGGTCTTGTTGCTCAGCAAGGGTTCGTTTCGTAACCACTAAACCACGCATACTTCAGGGCGTGGTGAGTATACTACATCTCTTTGAGGATGGTGATATCAACCGAGACCTGGTCGAAGACCAAGGCTATGGCCGCGCTGTTGTCCGGGGAGATGAAAGACACGGTAGATCTGAATCCTGCTGGTGCATATGGTCAGGGCCTCTATTCCGTGCTCTCAGCAATTCACCGTGCTCTTCTGTCTGACCCGCGTTTGCAGTGCTTGAGAGATTCTTTTCAAAAAAGGAACGTCAATCGCTCTTCCGCAGCTGGGCAGGCGGTGCGAGCATGTGGATCAAAGGAGGTAACGCAGTATGGGGTGATGCCACGTCTGCACCAGACGATGAGGAAGGAGGACAGCATACACACGGAGAGTTCATCTCTTTTCGCCAGACGGCTCCAATACCACTGGATGATAATGATGTCGAGACACCGCCGTCCACGCAAGGACAAGCGAACATTGCGACGGCGCAAGGTCCAGACAAGCGCAAGGTACCACCTACATGGAAGAACATGACTGTCGACGAGGCGGGGGATTGGATCCTAGCGCATACGCCTTTGACGTTTAGAGTGACTCCCTCTCTTTTCCCTACCCTTTGCAGCACTCACACGCAGGCAGAAAATGATCGCTACCAATTACTCATACGGTATTGAACGAGACGAGGAGGCGCTGAAACGCAACGACTTGGACCATACCAAATGGACAAATCCCTTAGAGATTAGGTACGTAACACAGTCCCGAAACGTGAGCCTCCGAATAATCGTACAGCTTTTAGACTACCGAACGCGCCATCACTACGATACTACTGTGTCTACGGTCATGGAAAGAAGACCGAGGTAAGCAACTAGTACGCAGAAAAACTCGCGCCCTGACAAAGAGGTTGAATCCAGAGGTCATACTGGTGAGCAGGAGTTCACGGTAATCATTCTGCTGGTGTAGGCATCGACTGTTGATCTATAGGTACGCCTCGGAACTGGACGGAGACGGAGATCCCGGCGAGGCTGTGGACCTCGAAGCAGGCGCGAAGGACGACACTGTTTCCGAACAGGACCTGTACTCGTCGGACGTTTCGTTCTCCCGAAGTTGGATCGATAGGTCTCACACAGATGAAAACTCAAATCCCAGAGTCTGTCCAAATTTGCAAAGGAGAAAGGGGATGGCTTAATTCTCACGTGTCAACGCAGGTTCGCAACGGCGTCAAGTTGGGAGAAGGTGATGGCACCGTCTCTCTTCTCAGTTTGGGGGCCATGTGCGTCGAGGGCTGGAAACGGGAGCGGTGGAACCCCGCCGGGATCAAGGTGATCACGGTAGAGGTGCGAGTGTGCTACTGTCGTCCATTGATCCCCCCCCCCTGAAATGATGATAGCTACCCCACCAGCCGGAGGCAACACTCCCCCGAGGAGGGGCCAACACGAGTGATCACGTCGATGTCCTTGGATCCAACGCACTGAACGAGATCATTCTAAAGGTGGCAACAGGGGCGGGTGACGAGATTAACGAAAATTACGTCTCGCCAATTCGCGAGTATGCGAAGAGGATTCGATGGGATGGTTGAGCTCCATGGTATTAGTTTAGAATGAGCATATTGGTCACCATAGCTACAATATATTGAATACATACGCGCCGTGCTTGAACCCTGTGTGACGTGGAGGGGAGAAGCTGGCAACAGCACGTCTCATAAATTACGCCACCACCAAATCCCATTGGAGGATAAGCTAGTAGGCCCGCGCGTAGGCAACCACATTCACTTCCGGCTGCTTTTCCAACGTGAGTAGGTGCACCAACGGATGAGGTTTCCAAACGCATGTCCCTACGGTCCAAGCAGCAAGAACGGTAAGAATGCTCAAACTCCATTGTAAGACTAAGATTGCAGCAACAACAAAGCAAAATAACATGGCGAAAATAGGTTCTGACCAGGAACGCGATACATAAGAGTCCGTACAGCCTTACATACGAGTCCGTCTTGCTCTGAACAAATGTGACACGACGTTATGTGCGGTGGGGCGTTGCGCCACCAAAAGAGTGATTCGCATCCTTGTAGGGGTATGAGGGTCCTGCTAGAGGAATGTGGGATTCTTCGTCTCGCCCTACGTGCACATATCTCGGGCCAGAGGGGTTCATTGAGGGGACGATACCCGGACCGGATCTCCACGCTTTTTGCTCTTGTAGTTTCTTTGCGTACGACCTGACGATGTACGTGGCCCCTTTTAAATCGTTCTCGTCAACGAACGCCGCATGGGAGCCAACCAACGGAGGAACACTCACAAAGTTGAATGATCAAACCGATGACCATGCCGACGACGAGGGACCACTTGTTGGTGTTGAAAGATTGGTCGCATATCTGCCGAACGTCCGAGTCCGTCGAGCCTTCGATGCAGCGGTCGATGAGGGATTGGCGGGATTGGGAGAAGAAGGCATAAAGGTAGATGCCGTCCATGACGAGCTGCACGCCGATCGACCAGCCCAAGTAGAAGGCGTACGTCGAGAGCAACTTTGCCTTGCGCCAGAGCGTCCCGAGTAACCTGTGTGTGTGATTCGGCGCCCCCCCAAGTCAACAAAACATGAACATAAAAAACGAATATTTTGGGGGGTTGGGCCGAGCCCGAAGGCGGCGCGGACTCATGGGACGGCACGAAGACTCACCCGACAAAGGCAGCGATGGCGAGGATGGCATAGTAAGCCGCATTACAGGCAACGATCACTCTCAGGTTAGATGGGAGACGACCACCTGTTCGACAATCCCCACCAAAAAAACAAAAAAAAAAAGAAAAAACGGTCAGTTTCAGAAGAAGAAAGGGGTGATAAGTGAGAAGGCTCGGATTTTTGCGACGTACGCATGCTTTTGAGGGTATAAACGCTCGCGGCCGCTATCAACCCACAAAGGAGCATTTGGGCAAATGAGATGAGCAGAGCACCGAGGCGCAGGGGTAGGCAACATAAGAAATGACGGGCCACCATGTCTGCGTTCTAAGGGCGCGTGTGGGGAACGTATGTCTGCGCGGTGTCGGTGGTCGGTGGGGCGAGATGAATGGCCACGTTGAGGTTGAGGGTTCAGAAAAGGCGTGGTGTTGTGTTTTATAAAACTGTGCCGTACTGCTGTAGTGATGGCAGCGCAGCAGCCAAAAAATTACCACCCCCGGGCGTCTGTGCCTCGCAATTACTGTACCCGAGTCTCCCGAGGCCGAGGAGGTACGTATCACTGCCACAATGACAGAGTATGATGTGAATCTGCGCGTAGCTGGCGTGCGTGCCGCTCCTTCAAGCCAATTGCGTCCGTGAAAAAGAAAACAACTCGATACGTTGTGTATGCATAGCATTTGATGGTTAAGTCCGCGGGGGTGTGTTCCTCATGGTCAGGTCATCCCCAGCCCCGGATCAAACGATGTCTTGGGTGGTGGTGCACCTCCCCCCCAGACCACCACCGACGTTTTCGCCTGCTTTGTGTTTTCCTATCGCCGCTCCGAGTCATCATCCCCTTGTCGTCCAACTCGAGCTGCACCGCGATCTTACACAGTTCTTGGCACCCTTCTTTCGCCTCATCATCGCCAATGTCCGTCCAGGACGGGAATCTCTCGATAAAACCACTATCGCTATCCATCGCGTCCGCGTCAGAGACGAGCGAAACAAGAGGGTCACCTAACGTAGAGTCGTCGAGTTGGTACGCTTTTAGGAATTCCCCGAGTGCGTCTGAGACGTACCTCTGCTTTCGTCCGCCTCGGGCGCCCTCGGGGAAACACTTTTTCCTGCATCGGAAGACCGTCTCCTTCCCCAGAGGGCCCACACGACGCCCTGCAGTACCATACAGAAGCTGGTCTTTCTGCCAGTCTCGCGTGTCCCCTGACTCCCTCTTTTTCCTGCTCTGAGAGATCCCTCGGCGTCTTTGAACATGACTGTTCCCGCAGGCCGAGGCTACGGATAACCCGTAGCCTAGAGCGCGTACTCTGACGCGCGCAAGGGTTTTAGTAGGATGAAAGCGGGCGCCGCCGTTAGCCCGGCTTCTGCCCACATACGGTGTAGTGCTTTAGTTAGCTTCGTTGTCGACATTCGTTCACCCAGATGCGGGGCAAAAGGTATCAGCAAGGTCACTTTTGGCCGAGGAGTGTTCTTGTATCTAGCACTTCTCCGCAGTAGCGCTCATGGGGGAAAACAAATCTCGAGCGACCTTGCCGATGGTCTGTGCTGCTGTAATTACGGCAACGTTCGGACAATTTCCCCCGTCAGTTTTTTCGCGGTGTACTTCGTGTAATGCAGAGCAATAATTTATGATGCCATGTCTATGCGAAGTACAGCGTGAGTTGCAATGTGAGGGTATTGCTATGTCCTCTTATTCTTCGGGTCTGCGGTGCGGCTTCGCAGATTTTTTGTCCTTCTCGCCCTTTTTCCGCTTTTTCGTCTGAACGACCTCGATCCCACCAGCACTGGAGGGTTGGGTATCCTGTGAGTATCCATCGGGTGCCGCAAGTTCATGACGTTTCTTCTTTTTTGCTTGTCCAATGGGCATGTCCACCACGGCATCGCCCACTTCAAGTTGACCTGCCTCCGCTCTCCTCCCTCTCCTCTCTTCCTTCTTTCTACGCCGCTCCTCCTTTGCGCGCTTCTTCTCGCTTTTGCCACGGTCGTCACTGCGGTCAGCGGCATCACCCGTCTCGACAGGCTCAACGGCTGGTGAAACGTTCTCTTCCCTGGTGTCGGTCACCGGCTGGCCCAGGGTGAACATAGCCGCAAACTTTGACGACGAAGCACCGATGCCGCCACGCACTCGCTCATCCAAACCGTTCATCAACGGCGCTCGCGACGCACCGCCACCCGAACCCAAACCGGCACGATTGTGGTCATCATCATCGCCCCGTGACGGAGTAGGTGGTGGTGCAGAAGCAGGAGCATCGGCGGTAGCATAAGTCGGGCGAGGCTGCCGTTTGGCACTGAGCTTCGCTTTGAAGTAATCGCCGACGGACTGCGAGGACGTCGTAAGTTGTTGTAATGGCTCTTGCGCTTCTGCGACGGCAAGACCAGGACCAGGGACGGGGGTCGGAGTTAGGGTGACGGCAGTGGACGGGTACGGGGAGGACAAAGATGAAGTGGAAGAAGACGGGATGCCGAGGATCTCTGCCAGTGCATTCGAGTTGGATGAGGCCATGCGCTTGGCTGCGATCATGCGGGCGCGGTGCGTGCGGGGCCTGCAGAGGGGGTTGGATGTATCAGCCTCGCCTCGGTCTGAGATACGCGGAATATGCCTGTGACGTACGGAGCGCGGATGACGACCGGTGTAGGTGCAGTTACAGCATTCATCGGTGCAGATCCAGGTCCTTGCGCGGGAGCTCCAGGAGGACAAGGCGGAGGCGGCTCCGACTCGGTATCGGGCACCGCATGGCCGTGGCCATCCTCCTCGGACTCGGACTTTTTCCGCTTCTTGCGTCGTTTTTTGCCATGATTGTCCTCTTCTGATTCTTCCGCACTCTCGCGCTTCCTTTTCTTCTTCTCTTTCCTCTTGATGACGTCTTTGCCCTCCTCGTTGTCGGCCCCCTCGTCCTCACCCACCTTCTCAGTCACTCCTTTAAGCGATTCCGACTCCTCCGCGTACGCCTTACAGAACGGTCCCGGGGCATCCGTGCCATCATTCAGCCTGCGCAACAAGTTCTCAAAGTCACGTTGCTGCCGCCACGCGATTCCGTTCGGGTCCTTCTGGTGCTGCATGCCGATGCCGAGCATGTCCAACTTTTGCGTCGCCTTGATCGCAGTCGTACGCCCCTCTCCGGACGCACCGAGACCCTTCGATGCGTCCCATCCAAATTTCGCGAGGTAGGTCTGTCCGAAGCTACTGGCATCTGGTTTACGAAGGAAGGGTTGAGGAATGAAATTTTGCTAAGAAAAGGCATGCGAGAGTGTGAAGAGGGTATACTTTACCATCAGCCCACGAGAGGTTACGGGGGTCCTTGCCAATTCGCTGCTTGGCTTTCCTACCAGAGAGACCCATGAGCGAATTGAGCGTGGTCAGATATGCGACTGACAACGACAACTCGGACGAGCAAAATTACGGATTGTGCTGACTAATCAAAATTCCCATACGCTAAACTAAAACATGAGAGAACGCGTGAATATCGTGAAGCTCATTAAAGGTCGTAAAATCATCATGAGTCCTGACGTTGCGAAAGAGTCTGATCTGCGCGAGGTGTGGAGGGCGGGGAGCGCGCATTCGGGAGATGGTAAAGACTATAATTCAATGGGAAGGAAGAAGGGCGCAAGGCCAGTGGGGACATTCTGTGGTCCATTCGGGGTGTACTCTTCAGACGAGGCCGCCGTGGCGGCTCTGGGTTGAATGTATGCATCGGTGACACCACTCTCATAGGAGCCCGACCCCGCAGGGAACGTACGTCGTCGGCGCGGGGCCTAGCCGGACGACGAGAGACTGGAGACGGCACCTTGGGTTCGGGCAGGTCGCGCATGTCTGCCAGTGGATTGGTGTGGTGTGGCCGCTCCTCCGTGTTCGGCGGCGTTGCGATGCGTTCAGGATCAGAAACGGTGTTAGGCGCTGGTACCGCCGGCATGATTGGTGCAGAGGCAAAATTAGCTCGCTCGGAACTAGGTTGGAAGTGCGCCAACTCGCGACGATGCAATGTCCTTCGAATGTCCTTGGGTGGTGGCAAAGGAGGCAATCCAGCAGCGCCACTTCTGTCTAACCGTTCCTGCGGCCGTTGCATTGGCGGTGGAGACGTGGGAAGAACGGTCGGTTCGGCACGGAGCACCTGCGCGACATTCGAGCTCGGAGACCCAGGACGCCGCACCGCGACCTCGACAGGCCGCCCGGCATCAACGTTCTGTGGCAATGCTACAGGTGCAGCGTTGAGGGGCAGGTGGGTCCGGTGCGATTGCGACGACGGAGGGGCAACAGAGGTGCCACCAGACCGCGAGGTGTGGCCCCCATCAGATCGAGGTGATTGGTTTGAAAAAAGTCGATCGAGGACCGTATCGGCGCGGGAAACGGCTGCACTCACGGGCAAACGAGGATATTGGCATTGGCCTTGCGTGGGTAAGTCAGATAGGTCCTGGGACATCGCACTTCTGGGGAATTGAGGGGCCTTTGTACTACCCGAGGCAAGTTCCTGACTGGCCGTTCGATTGTCGCGGTACGTCCTCAGGATCGATGGAGGTGGTTGGTCCTCGTATACACGAACATGTTGTCCGGCGTTCCTAGAGGTAGGTCGGGAGCGCGATTTGCGTTTCGACGGTGACGGAGAAGCTCGGGACACTTCATGAGGGGAATGGCTTTGGGTGACGCGCTCGTACGTGCTACGCCACCAGGATTGACGCTTACGTTCATAAGCGAAGCCGTGGCCGACGTTTGCGCCTAGGCCAGGATCTAAAAGCCATAAATGGGTTGTTATTAGAAGGATATGGGATACCGTGCACTCACTGGAACGCCCGTAACCCCTCTTCTCTATCTCGCTTTCGAATTGGATGTCCAAAGCTTCACTTCGCTCCCTTCGTGAAAGCCCATAACCATACTCATCTCCTACACCTAGCCATTGCCTCTCGCCATCCACCGCGACTTCGACCGACGTGCCTACCTCCAAAACACGCTCCGTCGCTTCACCCGCATTCCCACGTCCAACTTCCGCGCGACTCTTCTCAAACGCATTTTCGAGCACGGCGATACGGCGAGCAAGCGGGTCGGTCTCAACACCGCACATGCGACGCCACATGTACACAGCGCCAACATAAAACTCGCGGAAGGTCTCACGAAAGTCCATTGCGTGGGCAAACGAGCGGAGACGAGGCGTCCGCTTAGCATCAGGAGTGTGTGGGCGATATGGTTTGTAACTAAATGCCTTGATGTGAACGAAACCAAAGATGCTGCACAGGGTTGAGTATCGAGAGAATACGTGATTAAGTTCCGCTAACCTCATTTCAAACGTCTCAAGGATAGCACCCCAGCCGATGTTGATATCCTCTGCAGTCATATAAGGTGTCTGTGGCAAAATGTATCAGGAGCTGCGCTAGCGAATCGGGCCAAACGATGGTCATACGTCTTTGACAACCCCAAGCAAGCTTAGCAACGATAGAAAAGTGGCTTGCCAAAAGGTCAAAAATACTGTCAAGATGGCGTATGATATGTGAGGCCGAGACTACCCAGAATAGAAAAGCCAAACCTACCAACGGCTTTAACGGAGACTAGTTTCAGTACAGGACGATGTGGAGCCAATTCCGTTGCCACGCAAAAATACAGTTGAAGAAGACAGTACATGGCTATCGTGACACTTATTGAGATGATGGACACGATCTACCAGACGACCTTGAATGGAAGAGAAATACTGAGAAGAGGGAAAGCATCACGCACGTAGATGTGACCCCATGCGGGAGACCAAGATTGCTCACAGTACAGACCAACGTGGTTTAGAATGACAGCAGCAAGCGTGGTCCTAGCATCGAAATTGTAAGAATGAATGAAAAAGAAAGGCATGAGTATGAAATGACGCACGTCGGTCGAACGACACAGTACTGAAGTACACCCCACTTCATGAGCTGCAAGAAGAACAGGCCGTCCTGACGGCACACGGCGTTTGTCATAGGAACAAAAAAAGTAATGAATTTCACCCTACCTGTGGTTTCCACCTGACCAGTCCGAGGGGGAACATCCATTTCCCTCGGGGCCGTCCGCGCCGTCTGAGTTCCGCATCGGCTTCCTTCGACAATCCGCGTTTGCGAAAGATGGCCTTCTGCACTTCGGGATCCGGGGACAAATACGTGAGCAGTAGATAGAAGAAAGCGGTGAGGAGGATGGCCTCGTATGCGTCGCGTATGAGAAGTAAAGGCGTGGCGTTATCCTAAAAACAATTTATGGCGTGCGTCAGTTGCGTTAGAATGCGTTGAGACGTGGGGGAGAAAGAGATCTGACCCAGAAGAGGTATGATGCGAGGCTGATCGAGGCGTATATGGGGACCATGAGGAGTATGCGGACGATGTCTACAAATAAAATGATAGATCAGAATCAGGCAAAACGGTTCATACAAAACGCGGCGGGAAAAGAGAAGAACCTACAGCGCTGCTCTTGTTTCTAGGAAAGTGACCGCAAAGATCAGAACAGAGTCTAAGCTGGAGAGTTCAAGACGACCTGAGCGGACATACGTTAGTGTACCACTGGAGATGCTTGTTGATGAGCCAGAAGGAAGTGACATTGGCTATGAGGGTGAAGAAGCCGGTAATAATCCACCCAACATCATGTGCTAAGAGCCGTCACACAACATCAGTTCAAGGTCGGAAACACGTGGAGATGGAGGAGGGGTGGGGAGGGCGCTTGATAAGACGACCTGTCACACAGACCTTGAAATACGACGTTGCCGTTTTGGATGAGAGGTGGTCCCTCCTGGGGTGCCTTGGGCGTGAAGCAAGTCGCATTCGTCGACATGCTTGAGGTTCGGAAGTCGATGCGAGAGAAAGAGAGAAAACTCCAAAGTCAGATCAGAAACGGGCAGAAATCAAGATCAAGAGATAGTGGGGCCAAGTCGTTAGGCGTCGTGAAGGCGAAAAGACGAAATATGGACAAAATATATGATACAGATAGGGGTATTGGCGACGTTACGGCTTGGGTCAGTCCGTGGCTGGCTGTCGTGAGTGATTGCCAGGCCGCCCGTGGGGGGCTCTTGTGGATGGCGGTCGGGAAGGGACACCCTTGCAATTGCGGCTTGGCTCGACTTCCATTTGTGGCCATGGCGCACGCGCTTGTCCAACTCCCGATTAAGGGCAACACACATGACATTATATTCCGTTTTATCTTCTGCTCATACACGCACAACGATACGAGGTGAAAGCGGAAGCAGACAGTCACAGTTGTCTCACACTAACCGCTCACCGCAAAAACATCCAAAAGTGGTCCAAAAGCAAGCATCTTCACTAAATCACTTTTCTCTCCAAGAGGCCGACAGCTTCAATCATTACGTTTTGACCCTCGCGCCCCTGCAGGCACTTCACTGACGACCGATGTGCGTCCCGGCCAGCTCCCGCTCGAGATCCGCACTGGGGTCGTCGATCACGGGGCTCGGAGGGCGACGACCAGCACCAGCACCGACGTTCTGCTGCGGCGTCTGGCCAGAGTAATAGCTCGAGGTGATGCCATCTGGCGGCGCGTCGTCACGAATCGGGGAGGCAACGATGTCGTCGCGTGATGGGATCGTCAAGCTGTGCGGAGATACCTTCCGTGAGCAAAAAGGAGAAAGAGAAAGATAGACGGCGCCGTTGCAGATAACGGAAGAAGGACGGGAAACTGCGACACGCACTGCCGATTCTGGCTCGTCCGCGCCGCAGCGCGGACTTCCGACCGGAAGAGGTTGACTTCCTCGACAATGAGCTTCTTCATGCCTTCGATTGAGTCCTCTTCTTCAAAGAAGAAATCAAATTTCTACGAGTTGAGGAGCCCGTTAGTTTAGCCCGATGAGCTCGCATAGATGTTGAAAAGACGGTGACAACGGCCGATGACGCACAGTTGGGCAGACGGGCTCGTCCGTTGGGTCATGCCAGACGGCAAGGTACGGGTGCTCCAGCGCCTGCTCGCAGGTGATGCGCTTCGCAGGATCAAAGTGGAGCATCTTGGCGAGCAGATCGAGCGCGAGCGGGTTCGCGTGCGGGAACATTTGCGAGAACGGCACCCGCGGCCTGATGGGCAAAGAACGGATGTAATCTTGTGCCTGATGGTCCGATGATTAGCCAGCGCAGCACAAGGGGAAAAAATTATGTATAGAGTTTTAGGAACACGACCTGACCCTGGGCGAACCAACGCGGCGGAGGGTGTCCTCGGAAGGTGTCCCGAGATAGTGCAAGATTTGGTTCAACTGATCAACGTAGCTGAAACAAATTCAGGCATCATCAGCAACGGACGAAGTCCCCATGTGCGCGAATAGAAATCGTTCTCACTCTCTCCCCTTGAAGATCGGCTTGCCAGCCAACAACTCAGCCAAGATGCAGCCAACAGACCACACATCGATCGCCGAGGCCTACGGAAAAAATCGGTAGCGAAAGTAGAGAGAAGAATCAGCCCAAAGCCAGTAAAGGAGAAAGGACGCAGATCCGACGACGCACATAATTTGCAAAGCTGAGCATGATCTCAGGCGCGCGGTACCACCGCGTCGCGACGTACTCGGTCATGAAGCCCTGCTTCTGTGCCTGGTTGAATCCACGGGCGAGCCCGAAATCGCAAATCTTGAGCTCGCAGTCTGCATTCACGAGCAGGTTGCCCGGCTTGAGATCGCGGTGCAGGACGTCGGCCGAGTGAATGTATTTCAGGCCGCAGAGCGTCTGGTATATGAAGGACTGGAAATGCGCGTCCGAGAGGGGTTGACCAGAACGAATCTAAAGTGTGAGAAAAAGGACCATTCGTTCACCGTAATCAGCGACAAATTGGTCAGGGTAAGTTGGAAATGATCAACGCACGATGGCATGGAGGTCGGCCTCCATGAGCTCTTCATAGAGATACACTTCGTCAAAATTCCCGTCCGGGCCAAAGACAATGTCCATGTCATACAGGCAAGTGATCTACGCCCAATCGGGGAGGGGGAAGGGCACCACGGGGAATGAAACCAAAACATCAGGAGACTTTCTCCCTACCAACGATCTTTGCAAACGGAAACCTTACATTCTTGTGTCTGCGGAAATGATGCAAGAGCCTTCATGGATAGACGGGGGCCGCGTCGTGGGGGAGGGTCGAATGTAAGTGATCATCAAAGAACGTTCGTCCAAAATTCGCATGTAAGCAGGGAGGTAATAGCAAAAGGGGGTAAGAAGACGCAAGGGAACGACGATACGATAAGACGCCGTAACGTACTTGATCTCGCGTAAACATCTCTTCGTGAGGATCCTCTAAAAAATATCACGGGTAAATGCGGTTGCGAGCGCAAGAGAGAGACAGAAAAAAATTGGATCGTCGTCGTCAGCGGCACGCTTCCGATGACGGCAGCCCGAGGCCACTGGCACCCTCTGACCACAAGCTTGCTTTGCCCCTCGGCCCCTTTAGCATCGGCCGCAAGCACCCTGGGCCAAGCACGCGCACGCGCACACATGTATGAAATATACACACACCTTTGTATTGATGTTCGTGATCTTCTTGATCGCGCACCCTTCGCCCGTGCGCCTGTGCTTGGCCGCGACAACGCAGCCATAGGCGCCCTGTCCGAGCTCCTTCACGAACTGGTACTCCGCATCGACGACGAACGTCGAGTTGAGCGCGGTGAAGCTGTGCCTTTGCATGACTCGGCGCGCGCGCGTAGTAATCTATCTGTGCGATCTATGTACCTTTCAGTCGGGGAAAGGGTTGTAATCAACGAGTAACAACAGAAGATACGATGTTATGGGATGGGTGGATGGGCGGGTCGCGGAAAGGTGGATTAATGGGACGAGAGGAACGAAAGCAAAGAGTAAATCTGTGAGTGACGATCGCGGTGCCGCTGGCAGTCGTAAAGACTGATGAAATCCCTGAAAGGTGATATGCAGCAGGGATGAGCGCTATGAGCGCTCTAGGGCAACGGGTTCGTTCGATGGGCTATCGATAGCGCAGACGATACAAGTGCTGTACTAGTATTGCCACCGAGACAGGCCCATGAACCTCACTGGCACTGGCAGTTGCGCGCACCATCGCACCGCCCCAGCTTGCAGATAATTGATAATCTTTTGTGCTTCTCTACAACTAATCATATCCTCTCACGACGAAGGCAGCGTGCATCCCCGCACGGCACCGATGAACTCCTTCACCTTTTCCTCGTCTTTCTCCGTCCCATCGGTAGTCTCCACACCCCTGCTCACATCTACGGCCCACGGACGAACCACGCCCACAGCTTCAGCAACGTTGTCCGCGGTCAATCCGCCAGCAAGTATGATCGGCATCGCCGACGCCGACGACGTGTGACCCGTTGCCGGATCTTCCTTACCCTCGCCTTTGCCCTCACCCTCATCCTCGCCCTTTGCCCCGCTGCCCTCGCCCGCGAGCACCACGCGTTTCGCAAATTCCCAATCGAACGTCTTTCCTTTCCCCCCGCTCAGTCCACCGGGGGAAACGGCCGTATCGAGCAGCACGTGCTTGTTCAAGCCCGGGCGTGTGATACCGTCGGTGCCGCGCCCTTCCGGATCGACGTGGAACGCCCGGATGACGGGCACGGGGATCTGCTTGCTCCACTCGAGCGGCTCGGAGCCGTGCAGCTGGACCATGTCGAGCTGCGCGACGGCGACGCAATGCAGGACGTAGGACAGCGGCTGGTCCTGGAAGACGCCGACGAGGAGCGGATGTGCGGCAGAGGCGGCACCGCTCGCAAGCTGAGACACCCTGCGCGCATTGAGAGCGAACCAGGGCTCGTTTTGAGTAGTACCATTTGTCGATTCCGGCTGGGCAGGAGGTACAGCCGACGCGCGCAGTCCGCGGATGGCCGAGGATATCGCTTGGGCTTGCTCAAACGTGATGCATCGCTTGCTGGTAGGAACGAACACCAGGCCGAGCATGGCCGCTCCAGCACTGGCTGAGAAGAGAGCTTCCTCTTTTGTTCGAATCCCACATATCTTCACCAATGGCGGCCATAGCGCTTCGGGCTCTTTGGCGTCGGTCCAGTCCAGAAGCTCGGCGATAAATGCGCGAGTGTCCTTGGCGCGCATCAGGGCTTCTCCGACGAGAACGGCACCGACGCCCTGCTGCACGTAACGCCGGACATCTTCCCCACCGGTGATGCCGCTGAGTGCGCACAGGATGACCTCCTGGCCCTTCACCATGTCTGCGAGACGCGACGTCGTGCCCAGGTCGACTTGAAAGTCGTGCAAGTTACGGTTGTTCACACCGATGACACGGGCACCGAGCGCGACGGCCGTCTCCATCTCGCGTGCGTTGTTGACCTCCACGAGGGGCTCCATCCCGAGCGAGAGCGAGTAGTCGTACAAAGCACGCAGGCGCGCGGGAGGGAGCATGGCGACAATGAGCAGCACAGTGTCTGCACCGTGGAGACGCGCCTCCGCGATCTGGTACTCGTCAAGAACGAAATCCTTGCGCAAGAGCGCAGGCCGGTTCGGTAAGGCATCTACGGCCTGCCGTGCGAGACGCAAGTCGAGTAGAGAACCCTTGAACCACGTCGGCTCGGTAAGGACCGAAATTACGGACGCGCCTGAGAGGGCGTAGGTCAACGCTTGTTGGGCTGCGTTGGCGGAGAGCGCGATGGGACCCTTGGACGGGCTCGCGCGTTTTATCTCGGCCATCAGGGCGGGAGTTTTAGCTTTGAGACGGGAGACCAGTGGAATAAGTGGTGGCGCGAGATGCATCGAAAGGAAGGTCGCAAGGTCAGCGGGCGTCGTGCCCGGTGTGGCCTTGGCCGCTTCGACGTCCTTGAGGCGCTGGGCATAAATTCTCTCCAACACGCTCGAGATTTTTCCAGCTGCGGCGGCGGTTTCGCCATTTGGAAGCTCGACTGTGAACGCGGGGAGGGTCTCGTCGAGCACACGGGACTTGGGGTTATCCTCCCAGAGCCCGCCATTAAGCTCGAGGAAGTTGCGGAAAAGATCATCGCCGGATTCGGAGAGAATGCTTTCTGGGTGGTACTGCACGGCTTCGAGTGTGTAGCGGCGGTGACGCACGCCCATGATGACGCCGCTGTCCTGAGAAAAGGCGGTGATGGCGAGGTCGGGAGGGAGGGTTTTGACATTCGCGCTGAGGGAATGATAACGGGTCGACTTGAAACCTTGGGGAACTCCACGGAAGCACCCACGGTCATCGTGTCGGATCGGGCTCAACTTTCCATGCATGATTTCACCTGCATAGCTAGGGGAAGTGGCAGTAAGAAATCAGCCCAGCCACTCAGGGTTATGATTGAGTACCTGATCTCCCCTCCATGAACATCTACGAGGCACTCCAGGCCCATACAGACGCCCAGCACCGGAACGCGTCCTGTGAAATAGCGGATCGCATCGCGCGAGATGCCAGAGTCGGTGATAGGGTGGCCGGGGCCAGGAGAGATGATAAGGGAACGGATTTGGAGGAGCGGGAGGCTGTCCGCTTCGATGGCGTCAGTTCGGATGACCGTCACGTCTGCACCCAGAAGGGTGAGGTGCTGATAGAGGTTCCAAGTGAAAGAGTCAAAGTTATCGACCATAAGCACGTCCAATGGACGGGCGAGGTGTTCCGGAAGCGACATGAGGTGCGAGGCAGAGGAGAGATCGAGGGCTCTGTTACACTTGACGTGGACTCGGACCGCCACCGACCGCGGTTGAGTGTACGGCCGGTCGACGTTGCGGTATACTGTATTTCCGAGGAGAGAGCAGTGACATCCATCAACAATCATCGGCGATGCCTCATCGCATCATCTTAAAACTTTCAAAATGCTCTCCATTGCCTCGATTTCCCCATATACACTATTATCAAATACAGTGCTGTACCTGGCTGGTCTGTATACTGTGCAGTGGACGTACTGTACAAGGTGGCAGTTGGCATGGATTTTTGGCAAAAGTTTTAGACCAGAGCGCATGCGACGGCGCGCATGATCAAAGTTCCCATTGCGTAACGGCCTTGTTGCCGCCGCGTGGCCGACAAGTGTCGGGGTTGTCAGGACAATGGCAGGGCATATCTCTTGATTCCCACCAGCGCCCGCCGTGGGAAAACAGATCAGCACAGCAACGGCAAAAACACCCTTGTGACCAGAGCAACGGCGCCACGCCAAAAAGGATCGGTTGTTGAAGCCGGCCGTGTGGATGAGGAAGTGAAGAGGGAGAGTACAGCCAATTGAGCGGATCGGGGACATGACGACGGACGGAACACGATCATCAGCGACGTGCGCTCCTGTTTTCGCCTTGCCTTGGCCTGCCCCCGGCGTCTGGGGTGGATTGATAAATCACCCTGTCAGATCGAACAGTGCATTTTCTCTCCCCTTTCGATTCACAGGTGCTCGTGGCCATCTTTTTTTCGTCCGTCTTTTTTGTCCACATTAACACCTCTTGTTCTTCACCCTCGACAACACTCCTTTGCGTCTGGCACGCCCTTCCCCTCCCTTTCTTCCCCATTACATAAAGGACCTTCTTGCCTCTCCTCTTTGTAAATCATACCCCTCCGTCCCCCGCTTCACGAGATACCGAAATGTCCCTCAAAGCCGAACTGGAGACTTGGGCATCAGCCCTCAAGGCATACGATGAGGAGGATTTCGATCAAAGTCTCGAACTTTTCTCCGTCCGTCCCCCTTTTCTTCCCAGTCCGTCCCGTCTCATTCCACCCCACTTTCCAGGCCATCGCCGACTCATCGAAAATCCTCACAAACATCGGTCTTATTTACGCTACTCTTGGCGAGCACGAAGCCGCCGTGGAGCAATTCATTGCTGCCACCCGTCTCGACAACTACCTTGCCGTCGCGTCAGTGCCATCATCCTCCCCTTCTCCAGCTCTCCTCCGCATTTTCTCACCCTCAACCATTTTTAGTTACTTCCAGTGTGGCGTCTCGAATTTCTTGCTCGGTCGTTATGACCTCTCCTCGAAAGACTTTGAGGGAGCTTTGCTTTACCTACGGGGGAACCAATCAATGTGCGTGGCTCGCATCGTCTATCATCACTTTATGCACTCATAAAACAACTTGTCTAGTAATTATACCCAACTGGGCCTTGCCTTCACATTGTATTCCGCTGAAGTTCTGTTCAACATGGGTGGGTCCAACGTGTCTCGTATTGTTATTTTACGAAAAAGAATATTTCTGTGCCAGGTCTCTCTTTGATTTATCTTGGCCAGAGACAAAAGGGGATGGAAGAGTTGGAGGATGCCGCGAGCCAAAAAGCGACAGAGGAGCACAGTGTCATCGATGAGGCCATTCGTGACGGTGGGGAAGGTTACACGGTCTTCAGCATCGTGCGTCTCGTGACACCTTGTTTCCGCTTGAAAATCATTGACTGGATCTGTAGCCCGTTGGTGTCCTCTACCGTCCGTCCGAGAACAAGCTCAAGAATGCCAAGGCCCGCGACTTTCTGGGCAAAGCAGTATGTGTCTCCCAACTGTCGCTGTGAGGTGATGCTTGACGATTGGTGCGTAGAAACTCGTCGCAACGGAGAACCCTAACGAGGCGTACACTACATTCACTGGCGTCACCCGTCTGCGTCAGGGCATTAGCCCCCGAAACGTCGTCCTGGGTAGTGATGCTGCTGACGAAGGAAGTCTCGCGCGTTCCGGAACATTGAATCGCTTGAGTATGCATCAGTAACATTCAAATTTGGATCAAAGTCTCATCGTTTACTGTTTCCAGAGGGACCCGACTTGGATGTACAACCCGTTGGTACCCTCGCGCGTTCGAAGACTACGATCAATGTTTCGGCTAATGCTCGCGAACGTATCCCGGGTACGACGACTGGTGCTGATGTCCAACGACCAACGTCTCCCCGAGGCAACGACCCACCAACACCCACCGTTCTCGCTCGCAGCCAAACCGCTCTTGCCACCGGTCGTCCAGGCCAAGCAGGCTTTCCCACACGAGCGCTCACTGTGCGTAAGCACAGCAGTGATGACGGCCCCCCTCCAGCTCTATCCCCCAAACCTAGTGAGCAAAAGCTCTTCACCTTGTCATCTCATTCACCCCTACTTATCCCATTGGCCCATTTCTGCAGAAACATCTCCTGGGGCGACAGAATTTTACGATAACATTGTGGATTCGTACTCTCAACCATCTCCGCCACCTAAGCTTCCGCCGATTAATGACCGCATCGCAAACTGGGCCCGGAACAATAGTGGAGGTCCTTTATCAGCCCGCTCGCCGAGTGCGTTCGGCGGCTCGCGCTCTGGCACGCTCAAGCGACGCGTCACACGACGCACAGTCGCAGCGAGCGCGTATGATGATGACGAGGAAGGCTACGGCTCGGGCGAATGGGACGAGATGTACGAGCTCACGAAGATCCGGGTGAAGATCCACTTTGACGGGGACGTGCGTGGGATGGCGCTCGACCCCACCATGCCCTTTGCCGAGTTTAGGCAACGCGTGGCGGTCAAGTTTGAGACGAGTCCGCAGTCGATCACGCTCAAGTTCCGTGATGAGGACGGCGGCAAGGTCTCGTTGCATGACGAGAGCGATTACGAGCTTGCGATCGAGACGGCCCGCGAGAGCGCCAAGGGCCGGCCAGAGGGCAAACTGGAGATCTGGTGCGAGAGGAAGTAAACATATGTCTGTTAACTTGGAAAAAACGGGTGGGTTATGTGCGATTAGTGCGGTCTCTTCAGTTGGCAATTTTATAATATCTATCTGTATACACGGGTGTTTATTCACGACATTATTGGTATTAGAGCGCGCAATTTTTTATGCCCTACTCTCTCTCTTTCCTTACCCTCTCTTTGGTTTTGTAGCACTACCAGTGTTCTCTGAAATACCACTATTCACGACGCCGTTCGCTACTGTATTCTCAACGTTACCAGCTTACAGCCTCGTGTTCAAAACCCATCGCCGCTCATTGTCAACACCAGCAGCACTGCCATTTGCGCTCGGAACATGCGATGATTGAAATCATTCCCCGAGGGAGCGCCGCATCGCGAAGTCTCTTTAAGCCCTTAACCGACAATCAATGGGTTCATGGGAAAAAATAGGTCCCCACTGGCAGAGATTTTCTTGCCAAAATGCTTGTTGTTTTTGACTTGAATCAGGATTCCGGTTGTGTTGCCAGGTCCGAGAGATTTGCCCCCGAAGCAGATCGGGATTATGATATCAATGCCGTACTGACTCCCTAGATGGTTGAACCAGATTTTGGAGTCCCCAAACATTTCCCCAAGTGGCTTATCTTTATGACTAGTGAGGTAGCATGCCAGAAGAGTGGTAGGCAATGCCTTGTGTTTGCTTTGTGAGCCTGAGAGTGATGCCTCCAGGAATTCCTTGACATAGATCCGAGTCCATTCACGAATCGGTCCAAGACTTCGGATTGCATATGTATGTGTTGAGCCCTTTTGTTGACACCTAATTTCATGCAAATTCATGAACACAAGTCAAACTCACTTCTTCACCCTGACTGGTTACAGCTTTGGCTTCGAAGAAACATTTGGCAGTATTGATGTGATTTGCTACCTTGCATGTGGTCATGGAAAGCCTAAGCCAACTTCTCTTGATGCCCACTTATTTTCTCCTCTTCAGAATCTTCTCCAGATGACTCTGAAATTTTTTTGAGCTTTCCCAAGTGATGGGGAGTATATGAAACCACAGAACCTTTGTGCATTGGCAGTTCTCTTGATAGCAGCCACCTACATAGATTGCTACCAGGAGTGGGCAATCCTGCTATATCATAGAACATAAGCATGTTTCAAATGGGAGGAACCACAGTGGAGAACCTTTATTGCAAGCCAGAGAAGGACACCAGAACTGGGGATTAAACCCAGGCTCCCTGAATACATGCCAGGTGCTCTACCACTGAGACATCTAGCCATGGGTGATCGAATTGGGTGGTTAATCATGTCTTGTGTGACAGATATCTCCAACAAGTGAAGAACCTTCAATGTTGTCCCCTCATAGACACTGACTTTCTTTGAAAGCTCATGGATGATACAGGACTTCCCTGTCCCTGATGAGTTTACGAAGGTGGAACATGGAACAATTAGTTGACGGTATTGCCATTAACCACAGCTTCGCACTGCAATTCCACGCACTATTCATCACCAATATCTGTGTGTTTACGTCTCTTTCCCTTCACAGGCATGCAAGGGAGTCGAAACCTATGTCTGTGATATGGTGTAGAGGGATTGTAGTGACGATGATTCCGGATCGAAGACGTGGAAATCGCCTCCCGTGAGGAGAAACAAGGAATAGATGGGTTCTTTATGAAGCCCGCGCAACACGCCGCACAATTCCGAGAACATTGTCCAACGTTGGTCCCCGGGAACACGGTCCGTGAGTTCCTGACAGTCGTCGAACGCGAGTATAACGAGTGGCCTCAGCAACCCGGGCGCGTGGTGAACTTCCCTCGACACAGATATAAATCGAACGAGGCTTTCTCCCACCTCCTTCACACTTGACGAACTATATTGCCCTTCGTCCCGCAGTTCTTCGCTCCTTTGGATGAACTTGCAAGATTCCATGAGCATTGAATATTGAATCACAAACAAGAGCATAACTCACATCCTCGGCGAGATCAGTGACCTCTTGAAAAAACTTCTGGCGATATGATTGACCTGTTTCTTGGACAGATTGGCCCTCGGTCATGCGATCACGGAAAGCTGCCGCCAGCATCTCTTGACGTTTTATGATGTTCTCTTCGTCCAACCCTTCTCGAGATGGGCCACCTACAGCATTACAGGTTGGCATAGATTCGACAACGGTTACAAGTCATCTCACTAAACATATTGTCTTCAAACCCTTCCAGGTGTTTTTGGGTGATGGCCAATACAGAGAAAATGAACCCATGGAGCTTTCGTTTGATGGCACGCTGGTCCCGTTGTCCTGATAGCAACCACTGACGAAGATCGCTGTCACGAGGGAATCCTGGCTTGTATAAGTATGGTTCAAGTGATAAGAATCGAAGGGGAGAACCTTCGCTGCCATCTCCACGCAGGCACATGGGTACAGTGATGATCCTCTTTGAAAGCTCATCCACCACACAGAATTTCCCTGTCCCTAATGAATTTACAATGACAGAGCAGTTTGCGTGACCAGATGTGTCTCGCGCGGCGGTAAGGTATGTTGCCAGGGTCTCAAGCAAGCGATCTGCAGCTGCACCCTTGAATTCGCCTTCCCATGCGTTCTCGATCAGATCATCAAAATGCTCAGTGCGTGCAGAACCAAAACACACCACGCTCGCGGCCCGAGGGAGTGGTAGTGCCTTCCTTCTCGGATGGTGGCGATTCGATATCGGTGCGTTGTAGAATTTCTGGATGTCGGGAACAGAGCCGGCAGATGGGAGGTCAATTGAGATAGAGGGATCGCCACAGACATACTAATGCTCACCAAGACGACGAATGGTTCGGAACGAGCATTTCGCCCAGCATTTTTCCATCACTGGAACAAGCCAAGGATGTGTGAGGAAGAGCTGTACCACTGATCCCCACATCCTTGGGTTGCAAGTCGTGAACTTTAGGTCCAAATGCTCGCAACCCTCGATGACGAGTAGGAAAAGCAGCATCCGTGCATCACTACGCGAGAGTGTGTCCTTGTCACCATAAGCCCAGCAAGTAAATTGCAAGTTGTTGTCCAAGCGCTCATGCTCCTCTTTGGAAATTATGTCTTGTACCAGCTTGCTTTCTGGATAGGAGGCATCTGCATACTCGGGCGAGCTTGCCACTGGTCCTGGTGGCAACTGGGCTGAGACCGACCCGACGTGCTCATTATCCTGTTGTTTTTTTGGGTCGTACGGCCTCGTTCTACGCAGTGGGGCCATCGTGGAGTGGAGTCAAAGGGGAAAAGGGGCACTCAATCGTCACTCTGTGGCCTGTGTCCACGTGTCCGCGTCCTGGTTTGGAACGACATTGGTTTCGGATTCTTTGCTATTGAACGTGGGGGGTATGCAAAGCTATGTATGGGTGGTCGACGACAATATGAATGATTTACAACTGTAGTGCATGCCAAAAGCTGAAAAGATAAAAGGAATAAGAAATAGGAACACCACGATGATTCATGCAAAGATGTCCTGCTGCAAGATGTCCTCCGCCTTGAGTGCGTCGTCCATCCGTGGGAAGATATCGACCAGGCACGACCCGGCGTCAGCCTCCGCACCCCACGTCTGGCCAAACAATTGTGCAAACTCGTCCTCTTCTCCGGTGCTGGTGCTGGTGCCCTCCGCGACCGCCGTTGGCGAGGACGAGGAAGCGAGCAGGGCTTCTATAGATGACCAGAACGCTGCCATCTCCGTCGCGTCCGCGTCGACGTCCCCCACGTCCCCCTGCTCCTGGCCCAGCGATTCCCTAGACGGCTCTGGGGTACATGAGTCTTCATGGCCAAAATCGATGACATCCGAGAAAGCGTCACTGCTGCTCAACAAAGGACTCGACGGCGGGAGTGGCGACGATGGTGGAAGGGTGTCGGACCATAATAAACGTTGCGTGGCTGTTTCTTGGTCGTCCTCGTCGTCTTCGATGCCAAAAGAATCGGGACCTCTACACTGGTACTTGCCTTCTTGGCCCTTCTCGTCCTCGTCATCATCAGAGGGAGTAGGAAGCGAGCCCGCGCGCGTCTCGACCAACGCGTCTTTGCTATCCATACTCGAGCCTACGACACCACTCATGCAGCGTAGCGGCGATGCAGGGATCCCCGTGCCGATCCCGCGTCCTGTCAGTACACTCTGAATAGGCGAGAGCATGAGCGCAGGCTTAGCAAGCATAACCGTGTTCTCGTCGTCATCTGCTTCGGGCGAGAAGAGAGGGCTGTTGCTCGCGGCGATCTTCGTCAAGCTTGATGAAGTGGCAGGGTCAGCATGCCGCAGCGAGGTGGCGGAGGGCCTACGCCTCGGCGTGCATGGCACAGCGATGGACACGGAAACTGTGGCGCCGGGCGACGACGGAGGCGGGGAAGACGTCCGGAAGATGTCGGCGGTAGCCGCCGTGATAGGTGCCACAGAGCTCATGCTCGCACCCACGTCACTCTCTCCCAACGACGAGCGGCGCGGCTGTATTCCCGCTGACGAAGGACGGACTGACACAGACTGGGTGGGGGAAGATGGCGGTGGCTGCTCGACGGCGGCCTGCCCACGGGACCTCCGACGGTTCCCTCGCTTCCGCTCGAGTGCTTTGGCATGCTCGCGCGCGTTTTCGGCTTCCTTGCGCGCGAGTGCCTCCACGGAGATGCGCGGCTTAGTGGCGGTTGTGGTACGCGCCCACTCAGGTACAACGTACGGCTTCTTGACCACAGCCGGAGCTGGGGCAGGGTTTGGGGTGGGCACGGATGCGGCAGCCTTGGAGATCGGCTTGGCAGGCATAGCGTGGCCTGTCTTTGGGGGAGAGGGAAAGGCAGCGGCAACGAGGGCGCTTCGCGCAGCGAACAAGTCTGCATTCTGTCGTGGAGTCTGCACAGGTACATGCTTGCTTGGGTAATTGACAGGGTCTGAGAGCAACGGGCGCGACAAGAAGGTGAGCTTGCGCTGCGGAGGCGAGCTGTCGCAATGGCGCTTTGAGCGTCCGTGTGCCTCGGCTACGTCGCTCAACGTGCGTTTACGTTTGGGTGTGCTGTCTGAAGTTGTAGCGCCAGAGGTGGTGGCTCTGAGACCACTGCGTCGCCTGAATGTACCTGGGTCGACGTTCTCCTTCTCGAGGACAACAATCTCATCATCTGAATCCGCACTCTCCGCGGTCGTAGAGGCTTGTGAAGACTCTGGAGTTGGAGCAAAGTCGGATGACGTGTCTGTTGGCTGCTGTGGGGGTTTGTTCATCAGCTGAAGGAGGGCGTTGATAACCTTAGAGGAGCGGGGGCTTGTGTGCTTCGACAATGACAGGGAATCCGGGGCCTGATTCTGATAGGGGGCTAGTAGAGTTGACAGAGCCGCACGCACGCCCGAGTCGGAGAGGTCAAGATTGTTTGAAACAGCGCTAGGTGCAGCGGACTGGGAGCGGTCGTTGCATTTGATTACTTTCTCGTCATCTTGTGGTTGCGACTTGACAGGAAGACCGCGAGCAGCCTTGATGAGTGGATGAAGATGTGAATCCTTCTTATAAACATGGCCACTAGAGCTACGAGACGTCGCTTTCCGCCTTCGGTCTCGTCTCAACGAATCCGCATCAAGTTCCGCCGACTTGAGCGATTGTTTTGAGTCGAGCGATGTGGCCATTGCGGCCGCGTCATTGATATAAAAAGGCTGATTCAGGTGGATTGGATGCGCTGCTTCCAGTAATATATGTAAGCTTGAGTTAAAGCAAAAAATCACAACATCAATGCACACACCTGGCGGCATATGCATAGGCATATGGATTGGCACCTGAGGCTGCCAAGGGTTTCCGCCATGACCACCAGGTTGAAAGACGGGAGGTTGCTGAGCATGCAGGGTCTGGCTCGGCATAATCAGCCGCCGGAGAGACGCCAAGAAACGAACTGCCTCACCCCTCTGAGAGCGAACACGACCTCTAGAGCGGATTCCCCAGAAGCCGTCTTGTTTATGATGCCGGTGACGAAAGCGCTGTCGTGTGGGGCCGCAAGTGCCCAGGACATGAGCCCCATCCCGACTGCGACACCCGGGGGCGGCTGATGAGAGGGTGCAGTTTGGGATGACGAGCCGGATCCTGAGGACACAACAACTGTATTCGGGGCAGAATCGGACTCGGACGGATCAAGAGCATAAATCGAAAAGTCGCGTTGACCAAAATGCATTAGTTCGGGACTGGCTTGCGGAATCAGCGCGAATCAAAGGTTTGAAATGTAAAATGTTACCGACCTCGACCGACATATGGAGTGTAAGCATGACTTGAGAGATGTCGTGGCATACGTTGACCGGTGGGAAGAGGTGGCACCAAGGGGGTACACTGGAAATTTATCTGGGGAACGAGCAAGGATGTACTGAGACGAGCCATCAATAGTGTACCAGATACGGACTAAGGATGATGATTAAAATAACGACATGATAAAGTAGATTTGGAATCACCTTGAAGGTACTGAGCTTCGGATTGAGACTGAGCCGCAGCAGCCATGGTAGCCGTCAGCCGTCAAGAGTAATTAAACGCGCTCTCAACTCTCAGCGCACTTAAACGAGAAACGCGTAACCGGCAAATCCGGACCGCGACCGCGACCGCGCCAGTCACGTGCATCGTAGCAGACAAAGCTATGTCTCTGTACGGCAGACTAACAGTACTGTACAATAGTCACATTCAACGGTTTTATACAAACACGACTCATAAAAGCAAAAATACTCCATCAAGCCTCTTCGAATATAATCAACCTGGTCCGCGCAAACGTTCCCCGAACGAGCGCGGTTCAGAAGGGACAAGTACGTGCTGTGCTGGATTCAGTCCTCGGCACTAGGATTTGCATAGAACCATTCCAGCCATGTCTTAGCATCTGCGTATTCTTCTCTCGCATGCGCAATTGATTTCGTGATCTTCCCGATGGCTTCTGCCTCGGTGATGAATGCGCTTCCCTCTCGTAGTTGGCCGAAGTGTTGAATATTCTCACACGAGGACTGCACCTTGGACACACCAAGCGCCGCAGACGACCCCTTGAGAAAGTGGCCCAGGGAAGACAGCTCCGCAAGATCTTTCCTTGCTCTAGAGGCAGATGAGCCCATCAGAGAAGAAGCGGACGAAACGGCGAACACGCACAGTGCGGCATCCATGCTGTTAAAAGTTTTGTCCGCTTGGACAAAATAGGCGTCCACCATCTCTTTCGAGAAGATCTCGTCATCCTCGTCGAGCTCAAGAATTTGGTCAAACACTGTCCGGTCGATGCTCTCATTAGGAGGGCTGCCGGCCCGCTTGAATGAGGGCGTGTGCATGAGCAACGTTCCGGGGCAATGGGGTAGACAAAATTGGAACCCACCTCTTTAGCTACGGGCGGAGGAACGCTATCCACTTTTGGGACAGGTGTTAACTTAACAGGTACCAGCACTGGGGATGTCTTGTGGGTCGACGAGGATGTTGCTAAAGGCGCTTGTGAGCTGGGCGAGGGTCGAGGGTCGTCAACCACGCGTGAGGGGGTGGGGGGTGATGGCGAAGAAAATGCCGGCATGGTGAAAGTTGTGGGAGTAGAGAGGAAAGATGATATGTTACGGGGTTACTGGAGAAGAAGAATTTAGAAAGAGGAAGAAGATGCAGAGGTGATTATGGGTTTCAAGCTCCCGAGATCATTATCGCCCCGGGCGCCGCGGCAGTCGCCGTGCCATGACGTAGTTTTTATTCATGTTCCTTCCGCAACGACACTTCCCGCGCTCTCGGGCTGCGAACTACCGCAACATTGTTCCCGCCCAGGTCTAGTGCCAACGCTACTCGTACTCGCCTGTGCCTGTAAGGGAAAGCCATAAGAACACATGTCTCGCTAAATGCAGGGGCCCTCATATGAAAGTCGATACACTGACAGGAAGGTCACGGCGACATGATTATTGAGCTGTAGCAAAGTAGGGAGACGCTCCAATTGGCGGCATATCCACACAAGCTCTCCGACATCGATAAGCGACTGCTCTACCACTTTCACCAGATACCAAAGTGGAGAGTCGAACGTTTGGTTTGCCGCCCGAGACTGCGATTCCTTTCAAATTTGACTTTGCACCTTATTCACGCGGAAGAATGACCTTCCTTCAGATTTTTGCCCCGGTTATGGATATTCCACGCCACTTGGAGAGCGATACGCTGACAACGGCCGATCAACTCTGCCGTCTTCGCAAACCAGTGCATGTTATCGTGGTCCTTCGCGCCTTCGTGGCTCATTTCTCTCGAGCCAGTTATCTAAACTGACCTTGTCGAGAAAACTACGTTCGGCAAGTACTTTAGAGGGCCGAGAATGGGTTGCGCAGATATCGAATACTTGGTACTTGGGACGAAGCGGATCGCGTTCTTGCCATTCTCTCTCGGCGCTTCCCAGGACGTCTCCCTGGTTCCCCGCACTCTCCTACGTTAGAACTTGGGGATGCAAGCCACATGAACTACTCACTGGCACACACGAAATCTCACCTGCCAAGTATTTCAGAGGGCTGATGGAGCCTCAGAAATAGATAGGAAACATTGGGCGACGAGTTTACTGTCCTTCACCTCGCTATGAACCACACCGGTTATCCCCCTCAGGCAAGATATATTAGCAATATGAGGGGTGAGGACCGACCACAGTAAGTTTCGGTTCACTTATCCTTATCTGTCTTCGCGTACTTTGTTGATAGTCGCGTCCCCGAAGGGCCTCGCAGAACACCCAGGAGACCAAACTCATGCTCAAATGGATCCTGTACGCCCTCTTATCCCCCTCCTCTTCATGTGAATATGCAGCCCGTCTGACAGGAGCTCTTAACACAGGATGTGCCAAATGATGCCCCCACTCAGCCCCGCGGCTCTTCCGCACAATATAGCTGGGCCCTCCGAGGAAATCTTGGCCCTGTACATTCCGAAATACCACCCGCCGAAGGCCTCAAACGTCTCGCGAGTCACTACCTCGATAGCCCTGACTCCCTCGTCGACAAGCTTCGCATGCAGCGCCGCCGCTCAGGTGCCAGTGGTTTCCAGGTGTTAATTTGACTTGAGATCGACAACTTGAATACCGCCTGGGCTTTTCGAATCGAATTACGCATATGTTGTGGTTACTGGCCAGATCGTAGAACGAGGGTCGGTTTGAAGCCTGCTGCCTCTCGTATGGTACAATATGTAGGTTCTGAGCTGCCCAGCCAAAGACTATATGGAATATATGATGCACATTCGACCAGAGTTCATGATCGAACATCCGTAAAAGAGGCCAAGAGTGACATAGCACGATGAGCCATTGAGATTGACGGAAGTTGCGCGAAAGGCAAACCTCAATGTGCAAATAAATAATACATTCGATCATGGTCTGTCAAGCAGCACCAGATATACATCTTGTTACTACAAGGACTACATCTTCTGTTCTCAGGCACCTACAAATAGCCACAACGTACAGATCACATCGTCGTATCCTCGACATCAAGTACGATTGACACTTTCAAACCGCCTGAGCGGCGCCTCACGCGAAATGTTTCGACCTGCGAACCAGGGTTCTGGAGGTAGTGACTCGCAAGGTCTTTGAGGTCCCTGCTGTGTGACATCCCGGAGGGTACAGAGCCGGGATTTCCTTGGGTGGGCATTGCCACGCAGCGTGGATGAAGCCCACCATTGAGGGGGGCGTCATTAGGCACCCTCTGCGATTAGAGACTCAGTCAAACAGGCTGCGGGTGAACGTGAGAAGGAAGGGACACGTACCGGGGCTACCGGAGCGTAATACTCGAGCCTAGGTGGGCCGGGGACAACTGGGTTGTACTGAGTAAACCCAGGAACAATGTGAGTTCCACTAGGACCTTGATTTCCTCGATGTTCTGCATGGTCCTTCGAAAGGTCATAGTCAATAATGGGGCCATGAAAATAGAAAGGTAGACAATAGCTCACTATGGCCTGACGGGAAGCGTCATCATACCCCATATTGCCATTGTATCTTACCGGAGGAACATAATTGGTGAGGTTCATGGAGGTGTAAGGGGCACCGAGATCAGCACCGGGTGGGTGCTCACTTGACTCGAGTCCACCTGTCAGAGGCGGGACCTAACGGCACAAAATAATGAGCGGTTGGGACCGACTGGGGGACATGGCATGCGTAGCAGACCTCGACGCTTTGTACTATATTGGTAGGATGACATGGATAACGCAGTGAAGGGACAGGTGGTGGTTCATAGGCCATCTAGGCTGCCTTTGCGAACGAACCCTTTAGGATAAGGTATTGGTTGATGCCTTGAATCGGGCCACCGCAGCGTGGGGGTCACTCGGGAGAAGGACTCCCCTTTTATAGTCAAGGACTGGAGCATCGCTGCTGAAAGACACAGTTGCACCAAAGACATGACTAAAAGACGAACGTGTGAACATGTGAGCGTTAGATTCGCGGAAGGTTAGCAGGCAGCAGATATCGTCATCATTCGCGTCCAGATCTGGACGGAGATTGAAAATAGAAAGAAAGACCATGATGATGATGGTGTGCGAAAACTCAATTTCTGCTATCTATTTGATTTTGATTAGTTCAATCGGTGAGTGCAGTATGGACGCTCGGCCAACCGCTCGCTTGGGTTTGGTTTGGTTGGAGGCCTAAGCACCGTAAGACACTGACATAGTAAGTCTTGCGATGGTTGCCCTTCACTTCACTTCACGTCGCAGGAGCCATATCCTAGCCAACGGGTCCCTCTCGTTCGGGTATCGACTTTTTCGCATCTAGATATCATATGGAGCCATGTTATGGGCTGGCATGTCACCCCTGTCCATCAATTGCGGATATGTTATGCGTAGCCTGTCGATTGATCATCGAATAACAAAGTGTTCTATTTGTCTGTTGGCACCACTTTTCGAAACAAGCTCCGAGCCACTCCCCCAAGAGGCTTACAAGTACAATGAAGGCGTGGTAATTAGATTCTCAGAACTGTCTTCTAATCATTGTTTTTTCAATTTGAATCCGTCCTGTCCTAGAATGGCAGTCAGCAGCGTTGCCTCATGCATGCAGCGTACTGGCTACAGATCTCGGCAGGACTAGCGCGAATGCGCCCTCGATGGATATGGCGGTCAACCGCCATAATTCGAGCATCGAATCTCGCATTGCAGATGCAAATGACCCCGGTGGACAAGAGCATAGCTACCAAAGCTGCCAGTGACTTGTAGATACACGGGCCCGTGTCGACGGTTCATCCAGTCATCATTCGCACCGGTACATGCTAGGCCACGCCGGCCTTGGCCTGCTGAATCAGTGCGAACCAATACAGTCATCGGACACAGTCGACGCATTTCCCACTCATATTCAAGTTCAGTAGGTCCTCCAGCTTTATCATTCTTTTTTCACTGTCGGTGACCTCCGATCCGTAGATCTAGAAATTTTAGGGAGAATATTTGAGCAACCCCACCAAACCTGTATAACGTGATATCTGGGCCTCTTTGAGACGTCCCACTAGCGCTCCGTCGTCAGTGATGGCACACACCAGACGGTCCATGCCGTGAACAAATCGGTTATGTATGCCTGTCTGGGACACCATAGCCTTACGAGCGATACCATACCTGCGCTGATCCCCGAGTCCCAGCAGGCCAGAGCTCGGTTGTTTCGCGCATCCGCCTGGTGCGCTCTTTTTCGAAATGCGCGAACTGAAACCAGTTAGCCTCGCCACTGACGTCACACAGACTGAACTGGTGTTGGATGAGCACTCGGAATGGCTGGTTTTTAATATAATATTCCACAATATATCCTCTGACCTCCGCCCGTTGTGGGCCAGGGCAACAAAAGACGACGAGAGGATCTGACGAAATTGCCTAGCTAGTAGGGACAGCATAACGAACTCGGGTATGCGCCTTCGTCTCTCGGTGACGAAGGGTTAACCAAATCTATGCGGTATACAGAGGGGATGTTCGAAATTTACTTCCGACATGCTTCTGGACTCCAAAGTTGTCCACCTCCGTTCTCTGCCTTGGGTCCTCTCGCTTAATCCCATTCCCAACCTTACGAGAGTCGGTGGACGTGATAGGGTTGTTCTATATAGCATCGGAGACTGGAAGGAGTCTGCTGGATTAGCACAGTGCTACAGGTATACCCGTACATTCCGCCGTTTGTTCGCAACGAAGTCCTGCCAGTGGGGGATCCGTCCATATCTTTCAAAACGCCAAAGAAATTTTTTATCAGCCACCAGGCCCACAACCTTGTGAACATCGGTGATGAATTAAACCGCGAGAGCCAATCTAAAACTATGGAATCTAGAATCTATCCCGTCTGCGAACGGGCCGCGCGTTGTGAGGAAGGAGCCTCAACGGCGGCTTGATATGGCAGGTGCAAATGCGGAGCTGACAACTTAAAGGGGGGTCTTATGACTGAAGAAGTATCGAGATAAAAGGGCCTGAATACCTTGGCCGCCTCCAGGGATAAGGTAGGAGCGCTCAAAATTCCCCAAAGCGGTTAGCCGCACTGTAAGGAATTGTCCCATGTCCCAGATCCATCAATTCAACTATCCAGGTCCGCTGAGTGTTTCGGGCCGTCGAATCCAAGCTTCTCGTGCACTTGTATGGCAATTTTTTTCGCGACTCTAGTGGCGTACAGAAAAAAAAAAAAAGTTCCTTGCAACCTCGGCTCATCAACCATGGTTGGTGCCGCAAGTGTTCACACGGCCCTGACATCTGGATTCGGCGACATTATACAGTATCCACCGTGGAAGGGGGGGAAGGAGTTTGTTAGCCCGGAGGCCCTCATTCCTACGCCGTGCACCCATGATACCTCGGCCGTCCACTTTCCGCTGTCACGGTACTACCGCCTATCTGCTCTTTTTGACCACTCCCTCTACCTCCCGTTGCAACTTGAATCTCATTGTATCATACTGGCAAGCTGGAGTGTTATATAGATCCAGACATCTTTCTTTTAAACAAGACGATTCTCCCGTGACTAAGACTCATCAATTCGTAGGATGGTTTCTGCGACCATGAATCACTGGAGACCCCCGACGTATCTTACCCGTTTCTCACACCCACGCGGGGTTGACTCTCCAGGCATATGACGAGACTTGATACTGCCAGTTACTCCTGGCGAAATACAGCGGTCTGATCGTCACCATCAAAGGTAAACTTCCAGCTCCGCCTTCAGCGAGATTCATCACTGAACGTAGGACCAACCAAAATTCTACTGATCTGTTGGGACCGATATTTTCTGTAGGCGGACGCTTTGAATCTCAGATAATGTGATGGCAAGTCGAGTCAACAAGGGTTTAAGAGGTGGTTGACATATCACAGCATTGTGTGTGATACAATGCACAGCAGTCAAGAGTCCAATGCAAGGACGATTTGAATACGGATTGCCGCATGCTTGTGTAAGTGTATGCTATGAAGAGGCTGGGAAGCGTATCATGACATTTATGAATGAAGGGATAATAAAATAGATGTTGTCAGGTTGGGAAACACAACGGCTGCTGATACACGGTCATTGACCGCATCGTCACCTCAGGTGACGCGTTTTCTAAACAGGCCAAGTGAATGTTGACCTCCACACGACATGTTGATAGCAGCCCATGACCCGCCTGATCTCCGCACGACGACGGTAGG
>Ga0137397_10000148_pt1 | contig 46455 bp, 37 predicted proteins | sample czorhiz116metaG_FD_106658 | JGI IMG/M metagenome (GOLD analysis project Ga0137397, IMG submission 106658) | Vadose zone soil microbial communities from Angelo Coast Range Reserve, California, USA - czorhiz1.16 metaG | ecosystem: Environmental > Terrestrial > Soil > Vadose zone | place: USA... | reverse complement strand
TCTCGCCGTCTCGATGACGCGGCGAACATCTTCGCTATCGATCTCGCGCGATCGTGTGGGAATGGGTGTCACGCCGCGGCTGTTGAAGCTCCTGACGTGCGGTCCGGAAAGGCCGACATAAACGGTCTCGACCTCGCAGCCCGCCATCGTTTCGGCCTCATGAACACTTTTCTTGATCGACTCCACGGCCGCCTCGATGTTGACGATTGCACCCCTCTTCAACCCCCTGGACTCAGCAACCCCAAGGCCGACGGGCTCGAGACCGTTTTCTGATTCGTCGCGCTGCGCGCCCCCGCGCACCGCCGCGATCAGCGTGCATACTTTGGTCGAACCGATATCCAGACCTACAATGTTTTTTTCTCTGCGCCCCATACTATGTTCTCGCCGGTTTCGTCATCCTTCATCCTGACGATGACCTGGTTCTTGAAACGTAGATCCACACGGACCGCCTGCGGATACTGCTGGTGAATCTGGTTCTTGAGCTGGAGATATTTGATCCACCGGCTTCTAAAATCAGTCGTGCCCAGATCGACGACCAGTGGATCGCTGGCACCCACGACCGAGAGCTCGCCGGCTTCATTGATGTGGACCTCGGAAAGCGAAGTCTGGCCGAGATCGTCTAGAACTTTTCTGTAGGCTTGGACCTTTTTCAAATTACCCTTCGGGTCATTGGCGCGAAGCCCGTCGAGAATCGGAAAGCTGGAGCCGCCCGCGGCATCCACGCTGAGGATCCTGGCATCCAGGTCGAACTGATAGATTTCACCGCGAATTCGCCCGAGCCCGATGGGCTCGCGCTCCACGACCTTAATGATGATCTGGTCCGGCAGAATCCGTTCGACCATTGCGTGGCGTACCCAATCCAGCTCTTCCACGCGCTCGCGAATTTCACTGAGCTGGACGCCGAAGACGTTTGTGCCCGCGTCGAATCCGGCCTGCGTCAGAACCTCGCTTTCGTGCACCCGCTTGAGTCCCGTGACCGACAACTTCCGGACGTCGAAACGCGGCGCGGTCTTCAGATACAGAATGGCGGCGTATGCAGCCCAGCAAAGCCCCGCAAGCGACACCACCGCCATTCCAATTTGCATATAGCGGATCAGCCTGGCTTTCATGCCGTCCGCGAAAATCGCTCGGAAAGAATGTCCGACAGTTTCGTGACACTGCCGGCGCCCATGACGATCACGGCGTCGCCTTCCTTTGCATTGGAGATGATGTAGGACTCGATCATTTCGAAATCGGGTGCGTACATCGCGTTCTTGTGTCCGAAGCTCTTGATCTTTTCGATCAGAGCCGGTGTTGTGATGCCTTCGATCGGATTTTCCCCGGCAGGATAGATGTCGAGCATCAGCACCACGTCGGCGAGGTTGAATGCGCGTGCAAAGTCATCGAACAGATGCATCGTTCGCGTGTAGCGGTGCGGCTGGAAGATGACGAAGAGCCGGCGGAAGTTGCCGGACTTCGCCGCATTGAGCGTGGCGCGAACTTCCGTAGGATGATGTGCGTAGTCGTCGACTACTGTGACGCCGTCGCGGGATTTCACTTCGAATCGGCGCTCGACGCTCTGAAAACTTTGCAGGGCCGTTGAAATCACGCTCGGCTCGACGCCCATGTCGCGTGCCGCGGCGAAAGCCGCTGTGGCATTGAGCACATTGTGCATGCCGGGCACGCCAAGCCTGAACGCCTGCTTCGCGCCGCCATTGAATCGCAGAACGAAGGTTGAACCCAGACCTTCCAGGCTCACGTCGGTTATCGAAACGTCGGCTGGAGCGGCCGTGCCATATGTCACGATGCGGCGCTTGATCTGCGGAATGAGCGACTGCACGCCGGGCTCGTCGAGACAAAGAATCGCGGCGCCATAGAACGGAACCTTGTTGATGAAGATCAGGAACGCGTTCTGAATGTCTTCGAGATCGCGATAGTGGTCGAGGTGGTCCGCCTCGATGTTGGTCACCACGGCAATGGTTGGAGAGAGGAGCAGAAAAGAACGGTCACTCTCGTCAGCTTCGAGGACGATGAACTCGCCCTTTCCAAGGCGGGCGTTGCTCCCGAGGGTGTCGAGCAGACCTCCCACAACGACTGTGGGATCAAGCCCAGCGCGATCCAGAATGGTCGCGATCATGGACGTCGTCGTGGTCTTTCCGTGCGTGCCGGCGACGGTGATGCTGTACTTCAATCGCGCGAGTTCAGCCAGCATTTCCGCTCTCGGAATGACTGGAATCTTGCGCCGCTCCGCTTCACGGATTTCCACGTTATCCTGACGGACAGCCGACGAAGTCACAACAACATGAGCCCCAGCCACGTTTTCAGCGGCGTGTCGCGGATAAACCGTCGCACCGAACTTCTTCAACCGCTCTGTGATCACGGTGGAGCGCAAATCCGACCCGCTCACCTTGTAGCCGAGGTTCAACAGCACTTCGGCGATCCCGCTCATTCCAATCCCGCCGATTCCCACAAAGTGAACATGTTGTATTCGTTTAAGCATGACGATCGATTGCGGTTTCCACGAGATTGACAATGCGCTGCTCAGCATCGAGGATAGCGATGCGGCGCGCGTTGGACTCGATTTCCTTCAGCCGCGCGGGATCGGCCGTCAATTCACGAATCACGCTCGCCAGCCGTTTACCGCTCAATTCGGCATTAGGGACCAGGACGGCGGCTTTCTCGTCGGCCATGGCGCGCGCGTTTTTTGTCTGGTGATCGTCGGCTGCGAAAGGAAACGGGATCAGGATAGCGGCGCGCCCCGACGCCTTGATCTCGGCCACCGTCGTCGCACCCGAACGGGAAACGATCAAGTCCGCAGCCGCGTACTGCTGATGAAAGTCATTAAAGAAGGCCCGCACGTCGGCCTGAAAGCCCTTCCCGGCATATGCGCGTTTCACGTCGTCCACTTGACGTTCGCCGGTCTGGTGCACAAACCGAAGCCGGTCTTTCCAGTCCTGAAGGTCGTCAAGCGCCTCGATCACTGCTTTGTTGATCGACTGCGCGCCCTGGCTTCCACCGAAGACCAGTATGGTGTACGGCAGAACGTGATCTTTGGGCGGTATTGCCTTGAACTCCGGACGGACGGGATTCCCCGTCATGACAGCACGTTTGCCGAAGTGTGATTGGGTCCGCGGATCCGAAACCGCAGCGAAATCCACCCATCGGCCCAGCACTCGATTGGCAAGGCCCGGAATCGCATTTTGTTCCATGATGACTCTGGGATAGCCGCTCATGATTGCGGCGCTCAGCATCGGAAACGACGCATATCCTCCAACTCCAATGACAACGTCGGGTTTGAAATCCCGGAGAATGCCTTGTGCTTTGAAAAGACCACCTACCATTGCCAACAAATTCTTTATACGCCGGACCATGCCGACGCCCTTGATTCCCCCAAGCGGCAACGTCCGCAACGGAAAGCCTTCTTTCGGCACAATCCGCGCTTCAATTCCCTGCTCGGCTCCAACGAACAGAATCTCCGAGCGGGAATCGCGGCGCTGGATCTCGCGTGCGACGGCGATTCCAGGAAACAAGTGCCCACCGGTACCACCGCCGGCAATAATCGCTTTCATGTATGTCTAGCTCGCCTGCTGCGAGACGTTCAGAAGAATGCCCACCGCAGCAAGCATGACCACGAATGAACTGCCGCCGTAACTCAGGAACGGCAGCGGAATTCCCTTTGTCGGCAAAAGCCCAAGTACGACGCTCATATTGATGAACGCCTGCACGCAAACCATCATCGTGATGCCCAGCGCGAGATAAAACCCGAACAGATCGGGCGCGCGCACGGACGCTCGAAGGCCGCGCCACATGAAAAGCAGGAAGAGGACCAGCAGGCCGTAGGTACCGATCATGCCCAGCTCTTCACCGACGACTGCAAAAATGAAATCCGTATGTGCTTCGGGCAAGTAGAAGAGCTTCTGCTTGCCTTCCATGAATCCGAGGCCGGCCATGCCCCCGGCCCCAACCGATATTAACGATTGAATGATCTGGAAACCGCGGCCCAGCGGCTCTTCCCAGGGATCGAGAAAAGCGAGGATGCGCTCGCGCCGATACTTCACTCGAAAGACCAGAAGGTAAAAAGCCGGCAAGGCGAAAATGAGCGAAGCAGCAATCCAGCGAAGATCGAGTCCGGCCACGAACAGCAGGATTCCGCTGATGACGAGCAGCGTCACGGCCGTGCCCAGATCCGGCTGAAGGAGGATGAGGCCCGCCAGCAACGCAACGACAACCGCGATGGGCACGAGTGTAAAAGCGATGTCATTCACCCTGCCTTTGCGTCTCTCGAGGAAATATGCCAGGAAAAAGATAAGCGCAAGCTTTGCGAGCTCCGAAGGCTGCATGGAAAAACCGGAAAACTGAATCCATCGGTGCGTATTCGCTGCGGCTGCGAGGAAGAACACGAGGACAAGCAGAGCTATGACAATGGCAAGAGCCGAAAAGACGATAACGGGACGCCGGTATACGTGATAGTCCACCTTCATTATGATGAACATCATCGCCAGCCCAATCGCCGCAAAGATAAGCTGCTTGAACCAGAAATAGTTCGGATCGCCGAATTTTTCCTTCGCCATAATGGCTGACGAGCTGAACACCATCGCCACGCCGAAGCTGATGAGAACCAGTGTCACCAGGAAGAGGATGCGATCCGGTTTCAGTTTTCTTGCCATTTATCTCAGCTTCAATGTCGACAGGCTGAACAGGGCGAAGATCAGCGATGCGATCCAGAATCGGATGATGATCTTCGATTCCTTCCAGCCCTTCAGCTCAAAGTGATGGTGTAACGGAGCCATCAGAAAAATCCTTTTCCCGCGAGTCTTGAAAGAAATGACCTGGATCATGACCGACAACCCCTCGATCACGAATACGCCGCCAATGAAGATCAAAAGCAGTTCCTGTTTGATAATGACGGACAAAGTGCCGATCGCGCCGCCCAGCGCAAGCGATCCGACGTCGCCCATGAACACCTCGGCGGGATGCGCGTTGTACCAGAGAAAACCGAGACTGGCTCCCACCATAGCGCCGCAGAAGATCGTGAGTTCGCCGACCTGGGGGAGATACTGAATATCCAGATAGTCCGAAAGCGTCGCGTGACCCGTGATGTAGGTGAGCGCCGTCAGTGCAGCCGAAGCGATCACGGTGCAGCCGATTGCAAGGCCATCGAGCCCATCGGTCAGATTCACGGTGTTCGAGGCTCCGACAATCACGACCGCCACGAAAATGAGGAACGGGACATACCCGAGAAACCAGAATTGCGTTGTGAACAACCGGTCGATCAGCAGGTCCGGGGTGAAGAATTTGAAGAACGGAACCGTCAGCTTTGTCGAATAGATGCCGCGATTCATCAGATAGAGAAGAGAAACGCCTACGGTGAGGGCCACGGATGTCTGCAAGCCGATTTTTTCCCGCGCCGTGAGACCGAGCGACCTCTTGCGGACAATCTTGAGGTAATCATCGGCGAATCCGATGACGGCATAGGCGATCGTCGAGATGATCAACACCCACATGAGCCGGTTTCTCAAATTTGTCCACAGCAAGGTCGGCACGATGATCGAAACCACAATGAGTATTCCGCCCATCGTGGGAGTGCCGGCCTTCGATTGATGCGACTTTGGCCCCTCCTCTCGAATCTGCTGGCCGATCTGAAACTCCCGCAATCGCGTGATGAGCCATGGGCCCAGGAACAGGCTGATCAGAAGCGCCGTGAGACTTGCATACGCAGTACGGAACGTAATGTACGTGAAAACGTTCAGCACCTTGAGCGGTTCCCAGAACCGGTTCAGCGGATACAAGAATTCGTAGAGAATGTGGTACAGCATCTGATTCGTCGCGCTTCGCGCTCCCTAGGGTTCCATGCTTGAAAACTGCGCTCTCAATGTGTTCAGCACCTGTTCGAGCTTTACTCCTCTGGATCCTTTCAAAAGAACAACGTCACCTTTTTTCAGCGTCCGGGCCAACAGATCACCGGCCTGCACGGCGTCCGGGACAAACTTGAGCCGCGAGCGGTCCATGCCGGCTTCGAGCGCACCTTCCAGGATCTCCTGAGCCAGTCCCTGAACGCCGACAAGCAATTCAAGTCCGGCTCGCGCCGCTTCGCGGCCGCAGCCGCGGTGAAGCTCGGGGCCCTCGTGGCCGAGTTCGAGCATCTCACCTGCCACTACAATCTTCCTTTGATAGCCCTGCAGCTTTCCGAGGAAGCGAATCATTTCCGTCAAAGCTCGCGGGTTGGAGTTGTAGGAGTCGTCGATCACTGCAAATCCCTCGCGGAACTTGATCACCTGACCGCGCATCTTTTCCGGCTTCATCTCACTGACCGCTTCGCGGATCTGTTCCCACGGGACCTCGTGAGTCACTCCAACGGCGATTGCAGCCAGGGCGTTGATCACGTTGTGCTGGCCGAGCAACGGCAGGACGAAATTCACGTCCCGGCGGCCGTGATGCACGATGAAGGCGGTTCCCTCCAGGCCAAGATCCTGGATCTGCTGGACCTTGAACGAAGCTACCGACTTGACTCCGTAGGTCACGATTTTTCCGTTGGTCTTGCGCGCCATCGCCCGCACACGCGAATCGTCATTGTTGAGATAAACCGTCTTTGGCTCATGCAACCCTTCAACAAGTTCGGCCTTGGCCTCTGCAATCTCATCCACGGATTTGAAAAACTCGAGGTGCACGGGATTCACGTTCGTGACCACGCCTTCGTTAGGCTCGGCAATCGAAGCCAGTTTTTGAATTTCGCCTTTTGCCGACATCCCCATTTCCAGAACACCCAGGTTCTGGTAACGCTCGGCTCGCAAGAGACAAAGCGGAAGGCCGAACTCGTTGTTCAGGTTTCCGACCGAGCGCAGAACCGTGAACTTTTTCCCGAGTACGGTGGCGATCATCTCCTTTGTAGTCGTCTTGCCGGCGCTTCCCGTCACACCGATGAGGGGGGCGCCCCAGCGGCGGCGGACCTCTCGGGCAAGGGTTTGAAGAGCCTCGATTGTCGACTTGACTCGAATCGTGGGACGCTCACCTTCTCCCAACGGGAGAGGGGGCCGCGACGCGTCGGGTGAGGGTCGCAGTTCCACCACCACAGCTGCGACCTTTTTCTCGAAGGCCTGGTTCAAAAACTCATGCCCGTCGAAGCGCGGTCCCTTGATTGCAAAAAACAACTCACCTGAATTCAGGGTTCGCGTGTCGATTGAGTAACCCCGAACTTTCACGTTACCGGGCCCGTCGAGCGTTCCGCCAACGGCTTTGCTAATTTCTTCCAGCGACAAGTTCATCGAGCAACTCGCGTGCTACAAGTCGATCATCGAAGGGATGCGACGTATCCCCCACCGTCTGATACGTTTCATGCCCCTTTCCGGCGATTACTACCGTATCGCCCGCCTTCGCCTCGACGAGCGCGGCCCGGATCGCTTCGCGCCGATCCTGGCAAACCATGTACTGAGCGCCTCTCATTCCCTCTTCGATTTCGCGGATGATGGCCATCGGATCTTCCCCCCGCGGATTGTCCGAAGTTACGATCGCATAATCACTTTCGCGCGCGGCAACTGCACCCATCGCTGGGCGTTTGGTGCGGTCGCGTTCGCCACCGCATCCAAACACAACGAGCACGCGCCCGGACGTGATTTCGCGGGCGGATTTCAGAACCTTTTCGAGGGCGTCGTCCGTGTGAGCGTAATCCACAATGACGCGGAAGGGTTGTCCGGAGCTGATGGGTTCAAACCGGCCAGGAACATTTGGGAGTTCCTGAATACCACGTTGAATCGCCTCGGCTGGGATGCCAAGGCCCACAGCCACCCCGATGGCAGCGCCGATATTGTAAAGGTTTGGCTTACCCATCAGGGACGTCCGCGCCTCTAGTTTGCCCACCGGCGTTTCGTAGCAAACCTCGGTGCCGTCCCAGCCAAAGTGATAGCGGGACGGATAGATTTGAGCAGCAACTTGCATGCCATACGAAATGACCCGCGACGGATCGATAGATTGCAGATCGCTGTATCGTGGGTCGTCCATATTCAAAACCATCAGTCTCGGCATTTCTCCATTCAAACCCGTGAAGAGTTTCCGCTTAGCCCGAAAGTACGATTCCATGTCGCCATGAAAATCCAGATGATCGCGGCTGAGATTCGTGAAGACAGCTATCTCGAATCGCAAACCCATAACCCGCTTCATCTCGATCGCATGCGACGAAACCTCCATAACCGCGTGATGCCATCCGGCATCGACGACCTGCCTGAACAACTTTTCGAGGTCCGGTGCCTCGGGCGTCGTGCGCTCGGCCACGTAGTCGAACCCCGGACCTTTATATTCGATCGTACCGAATACGGCCGCCCGATGTCCGGCGGCTTTCAATATCGACTCAGCCACGTAGGTGGTCGTCGTTTTCCCGTTCGTTCCGGTTACGCCCACCAGGTGCAGCCTTCCGGTCGGATGCCCGTAGAAATTTGCGGCGACCCGGGCCAGTACGGCGCGTTCGTCATCCACTCGAATCCAAGGCAACGCAAGCGATTCGATGGGCGGCTCGGAAGAAACCACCCCGGCTGCTCCCTTGACGACAGCCTGAGGCACGTAGCGGTTTCCATCCGTACGTGCTCCTCGAATGGCAATAAAGAGATAACCGGGAGATACTTCCCGCGAATCGTAGGCGAGGCCGAGAATCTCTGTATCGAGGTCTCCGCTGGCACGGACGTTCAAGCCGGAGAGTAGCTCACGCAACTTCATACAGCTGCGTAGCCGCGGGCAGAGCGAGGTAATTCGGAGACAGATCCCGTTTTTTGGCAACCCAAGAAAATGGGGTCTGTCTCCGAATTACCTGCGCTTCCTCCGCAGCTACCTCCCTCCTACTTTACTCGAAAACCGTACCCGTACGCGCGAACCTGCGCGGACACTGGTGCCTGGCAGTGGCATCTGCTGAACTGCCGCACCCGAGCCGATCGACTGCAGTCGTAGACCGGTTTTCAAACACTCTTCGGTGACCTGTCGAAGAGACTTTGCAGAAAAATCGGGGATGGGGATGTCGCCGAGCTCCGGCGCATCCGGGCCAGAACGCGGGCCAAAGCCCGCCCCAACATTCAGCGAGACCAACTCGACCGGACTGGTAGTCGGGGGCTTCGGCCCGCGTCCTGGTTCTCGCCTTAGCTTCTCATCCACCTTGTACTCGGGCGCATACGACGGCACGTCCGGAGCCACGGATCTATATCGAAGAACCTGTTCTGCGATCTTCTTGAAGACAGGAGCAGCGATCTGGGCGCCATAGTAAGCGCCGACCGGCTCGTCAATGACGACGATAAGAGCCAAACTCGGATTTGACGCTGGGGCATAACCTACGAACGAGGCCACATATTTGTGAGACCCGTAACGGCCGTGTTCATCGATTTTTTGGGCCGTGCCGGTCTTGCCCGCTGCCCGGTAGCCATCGAGCTTCGAGTCTCTGGCCGTGCCGTCCGTCACAACAACCTCCAGCATGTCCTGGAGTTGCCGCGCAGTTGCTTCCGAAATGATCCGGACCCCGTGCGGTTCGGTTTCGCTGATAACACCCTGCTGTGGGTCTTGAACTTTTTTAACGACGTAAGGACGATACAGAATGCCGCCGTTCGCTACAGCGGAAACCATGCTCAGGATCTGAAGCGGCGTAACGCCGATCTCCTGCCCCATAGAAATGGCACCAATCGAAATTTTCGACCAGCGCGACGAAGGCTTCGTCAAACCGCGTTCTTCGCCGGGCAGATCAATATTGGTTGGCCGGCCGAAGCCCAGGCGATCGATGTATGTCGCAAACCGTTCGTCGCCGATCCGGAGACCCAGCTTGATCATCCCAACGTTGGATGAGTTCTGCATGATCTCCTTGACCGACAGCAATCCAAACTGGTGCGTGTCGCCGATTCGGTGCCCATGCAGGACGATCGATCCCATCTGGCAGTCGATGACTTCATCGGGCGTCGTCAGTTTTTCCTCGAGAGCCGTAGCGGCCGTGGCGATCTTGAACGTCGATCCTGGTTCATACACGTGGCTGAGCGCTCGGTTGATCCAACTCGTCGGACTGTACCGCGTGTATTCGTTGGGATTGAATGTCGGATAGTTCGCCATCCCGAGGACCTCGCCGGAACGCGGATCCATCGCGACAATGGACATTCCCTTGGCGTGGGTGCGAGCCGCTCCCGCCTGTAACTCTTTCTGGATGATGTATTGGATTTTCTCGTCGATAGTCGTAATCAGGTTTGCACCCGGTGCCGGGGCCTGCTGCACGGTCTGGAAGCGGCGACCGCGCGCATCAGTCATCATGACAATTCGGCCGGAATCACCTTTCACACTCTCGTTGTACTTGTACTCGAGGCCAGCCATACCTTCGTCGTCGATGTTCACATAGCCGAGTACGTGGGCAGCCAGGTCGCGTTTGGGGTAATACCGGCGATCTTCCTTTTGAAAATAGATGCCCGGAAGCCTGGCTTTCTGGATTGCGGCCGCTTCCGCTGCTGTTAGTTTGCGTTTGATCCAGGCGAAGGATTTGCCGGACTCGAACTTCTGCAAGAGTTCTTCTTTCGGAATTCCGGTCAATGCAGCAAGCGTTTTCGCAGCCGCAATGGGATTCTTGATCTCTTCGGGAACTGCAAAAACGGAGTCGACTTTGATGCTGGCCGCAAGTTCGTTTCCGTTTCGATCATAGATGATCCCACGCCGCGGACTCACATCGAGCATACGTTGCTGCTGCCGCTCCGCGCGTTGCCGGTAATCCGCGGAGTGCACAACATGAAGAAAATACAGGCGTGTCCCTATAGCCGCTCCCCAAATGGCCATAACGGCTATCAAAATGTAAACCCGCCTTGCGAGAGACTTATCCTTCTTCATGCGCCTTTCTTTAGCGTCGGCCACCGTCCTGCGTCCGGACAGCGTCGCGGGATTCCGGACTTCGGATTTCGGATCTCGGATCTGTGTCGCCCGGCCATCAAGCCACCCGTCACGGCGCTCATCATTTGGCCCCAAATCCGAAATCCGAAATCCGCAAGTCCGAAATCGTCTTTCATCTTCTCGCCGCCATTTCCGCCGGTTGTGAAGCGTTTGTCTGTTGAGGCGCCGGCGCGGGTATGGTCAATGGGGCATCGGCACTGAGCGTTACAAGCTGTCCGGGAGCCGGAGCAACCATGCCAAGCTGGCTTCGGGCAATCGCGTCAATTCGCTCCGGATTGCGCAGGAAAGCGCGCTCCAGCCGGAGCTGCCGGCTGGTTTCGGATAACTGTTCTTTTTTCTTCTGCGCTTCTTCGATCCGATAGCCGTACTGGATCCACTGGTAGTGCTGCCAACCATAGGCGAACAGCGCGAACAGAAACATGGCGGCGAGCGCGGTCACCACGAAGTAGTCGCGGTGGCTCTTCGAGTCGGCCTCGCGGATAACATTATTAATAATGCGTTTTTCGTAGTGAATTTCGATCGCCATCAGCTTTTCTCCCAGGCTCGCAATTTCGCGCTCCGAGCACGCGGGTTTCGGCGCACTTCTTCTTCGGTTCCGATGACAACTTTCTTCGTCAGGACGCGGCCCGCAACCGGCGGTGTGCGAAACTTCTGTTTCACGATCCGATCTTCCAGCGAGTGAAACGTGATCACGACGAGTCGGCCGCCCGATCGAATGACAGTCATCGCAGAACCGAGGAAACTTTCCAGACTGCTGAGCTCGTCGTTCACGAAAATGCGCAACGCCTGAAACGTTCGAGTGGCCGGATGTATCCGGCCGTAACGCGGACTGCCCATCACGCGCTCGATCGCTCTTGTCAGGTCCGTGGTCAACTGTAGAGGCCGCGCGCGAACGATGGAGCGCGCTATAGGCCGGGACCGCCGTTCTTCGCCATAGGTATAAAGGATGTTGGCGATTTCCTTTTCTGCGTACGTATTCACTACGTCGGCGGCGCTCAGGTCTTGACTGCGGTCCATGCGCATATCGAGCGGGCCTTCACGCATGAATGAAAATCCTCGTGATGGATCGTCCACCATCATCGATGAGATGCCGATGTCGGCGAGCACTCCCTCCGCTTCGAGGAATCCGTGCTCCGCCGCCAGCGGCGCGATGTTTTTGAAATTCGAATGCTCCACTACCAACCGCGACCCAAATGACTGCAAACCCTCCCTCGCTCCTGCCAGCGCAACATCGTCCTGATCGATCGCGAGCACTCGCCCGTCCGGAGCAGTCCGCTCGAGAATCGAGCGCGTGTGCCCGCCCGCTCCCAGAGTCGCATCGATGAATCGGCCACCGGGCTTCGGATCCAGGAACTTCATGACCTCTTCGAGCAGGACAGGTGTGTGCCCTAACATGCATCTCTATATTCCCAACTTCCCCAATACGTCGTGGTCCTCTTCTGTGAAAGGTTGATCATTCATCCGTTTGAGGAATCGTTCATGGTTCCAGACATCCAGATAATTCAAATAACCCAGGACAGCGACTTCTCCCGTCATCTGAGCCGATTCACGCAGAAGAGGCTGAATCAGAATCCGGCCTGATTTATCGATGGCGGCTAACTGACCGTAATAGTTCGTACGATCAAGAAACTTCTTTTTCGTTGGATTTAAGGAAGGGAGCTTGGCGAGTCGTTCTTCAATTTCTTGCCAGACTGGTAAGGGATAAATCAAAACGGATTCACCCGAGAGAGACGTGACGTAGAAGTCGCTGCCCCAGGAGTCCTCGATGTCGGTTCGGAAAATCGACGGGATCTTGAGCCTCCCTTTTTCGTCAACAGTAGCTTGTGCGTTTCCCCGCAACATCGAGTTTGGTCCCCGAAAGGCCAATATATGACAGATTTGCCCACTTTTGGCCACTCCAGACTACTAAGAGGACTGAAACGTGTCAACACTAAAAAATCCTGTTTCTTCTTGTAGTCCCGGACTTTAACCCGCGGTTATGCTTACATGTTTGTATGAAAGCAGGGATCATCGGCCTACCTTCGGTAGGCAAGACGACAATCTTCAACGTTCTTACCCATGGTCAGGCTGCGGCGGGTCCGGCGGCCAGCCGGAAAATGGAACCGAACGTCGGGGTCGTAAAAGTTCCGGACGCGCGTCTCGACTTTCTTTCTTCGAAATTCAATCCGGAAAAGACGACCTACGCGACGGTGGAGTTCATTGACGTCCAGGGTGTGGAGCGAGGCAAAGGACAGGATATGGCTCTCGCTCCGCTGCGCGCGGTAGACGCGTTGGTGCACGTGGTACGCGCATTTCAGGATGAGGCGGTGCCGCATTCCGAGGGGTCGGTGGATCCGGAGCGGGACAAACGTCATCTGGACTATGAGCTGATGCTGGCGGATATCGCTTCCATCGAAAAGCGGATGGAAAGGCTGGAGAAGGATCTCAAGAAGCTCAAGAACGCAACACTCGAAAAGGAACTCGTATATCTCCAGCGCGCGAAGGCCTGGCTCGAATCGGAGAAGCCTTTGCGTGAGATGGAGGTCGACGACGATGAAAAGAAGCTCGTGAAAGGATTCGCGTTTCTCTCGGAGAAGCCGATGATCTACGTGCAAAACATCGGTGAAGATCAGCTTGACCGGTTACGACACCGGGACGCTTTGAGTGCGGAAGAAAAGCCAACCGCCAACCGGCCGAACACGGAGCAAACGATCATCTCGGGAAAACTGGAAGCCGAGATGGCTGAACTTCCGCCCGAGGAATTAAAAACGTTCCTCGCCGATTACGGTCTTACCGAATCCGGCACCGAACGGTTGATCCGCACAACATATCGTTTGCTTGGTCTCATATCCTTCTTTACTGTCGGGGAGGAAGAATGCCGGGCGTGGACGATCACCCGCGGGACGAACGCGCAGAATGCGGCGGGAGTAATTCACACGGATCTTTCGGATCACTTCATTCGTGCTGAAGTCTGTCACTATGACGAGTTCGTAAAGCACGGAACGATGCAAGCGCTCAAGGAAAAGGGACTTTTGCGGCTGGAGGGAAAAGAGTATCCGGTCAAGGACGGGGATATCATGACAATTCGGCACTCCGGATGAGCCCTTTCCTTCAATCCCTCATCTTCGCGTTCGCGGCTGCATGGGCCAACATTCTCGGGGGCGTCATTGTTACGTCGCACAAGTGGGCCAGAAAATCCCTGCAATACTTCATCGCGCTGGGTTCGGGTTTCATGCTGGGAACGGTGTTTCTGGAAATGATCCCGGAAAGTTTTGCCCTGACACGATCGGCGCCGGCGCTGGTCCTGCTGGGCTACCTCATCGTACATATGTTCGAACATACGTTCGCCTCGCACTTACACTTCGGGGAGGAAACGCATCACGAAGAACTGGTGAATCCGGTCGTTCGAGTTTCAGCACTGGTCGGAATGCTCGTCCACACTTTTTTCGACGGTGTAGCCATCGGCGCCGGTTTTGTTATCTCACCGAGTGTGGGATTACTGATCTTTCTGGCCGTTTTTCTTCACAAGATTCCCGACGGTTTTACGATCTCATCCATCGTGATCAGTTCCGGCCAGTCCAATTCGCGGGCGCTTGCGGCGGCCACAGCACTCGGAGTGTCTACGCTGATCGGTGTTGTTGTGGTTCATCTCGCCGGGGACAGTGTGAGCTACGCACTACCTATCTCTACAGGATCGACGCTCTACGTCGCCGCAACGGACCTGATGCCGGAAGTAAATCGGGAAAAGGGAGTGAAAATGGCTGTTGTGGTTTTTGCCGGGATGGGACTGTTTCTACTGGTGCGGCTGATCGCGCACTTCTAAAAATCGGATTTCGAATGTCGGATATCGGATTTTGGACATCGCAAACAGGTTTGCGGAGTCCGAAATCCGATATCGCAGATCCGAACTCTCACGACTCTTCTTCGTCCTCGTCGTTCTTCAACATGCCTGCGAGAACCGGCCGTTGAGAGGTGCCTTCCTTTTCGGCTTCTTCCTGGCACTGGATGCAGAGGGTCGCCCACGGCACGGCCATGAGGCGCTTTTCGTTAATGTCTTCTCCGCAGCGTACGCACTCACCGTACTCGCCGCGATCCATTCGTTTCAACGCTTCTTGAATGGACTTGAGACGTTGGAAATCGCTTTCATGAAGGTTATATAGAAGTTCCTTGTTATGGCTGATGGTGGCGAGATCGCCTTCGTCCTCGGTGTTCTCGAGTTTTATCTCTTCTTCGGCCAGCCTGTTCCGATTAATGGAGCGGATCAGCTTCTGATACTCTTCGAGCAGTCTCTGCCGGAATTTTTGAGTCTTCTTGTCGTCCATTTGTGTTAATCCTCTTTCTGTTCTCCGAAACCTTCATGGTTCCGATTGCTGGGCACTCGGAGTATATGCCTGAGCAACGCTCTGTCAATCACCAGTGTTTGACGATCAACCTTGGGAAAATGTTGAACGCCGTCGGTCTAACTGTGTGCCGCGCCATGAGTTTAAATATCTCAGCACCACTCCAGATCAGGTACGCACCGGTAACTTCCTCGCGAAGTTCCGAGAATACGAACTGTAGTAACCAAAGCACGAACAGTGCCAGCGCCTCATACCACTGAAAACGCATGTTCGCGAGCAGGATCATCCCTAGCAAGGATTGTGCCAAAGTCAGAAAAATCTCTCGTCTTTGATAGTCATCGAACTCAATCGGGGCCAGTTCGCCCTGGCTCGCGCCAAAAACAACGGGCAACATTGCCACTAACATGGTCCATTGATTGATGTTAGACGAAACCATATTCATCAAGGGCATAGGCGCGGAATGGATCTTCCGGGCCCCAGTAAAATGCGCTTACCTTCTCCGGAAACTCCGACAGAAAGGGCGCCACCCATTGCACAAATACAAATTGTGATACCCCCAGGGATACAGCCAGACCGAGCATGCTATCCAGGAAGGGGTGCGCGACAAAATAAAGGATGAGCCCTCCGGGCAGGAACAATCCCGCAATTGTCGCAAAGCGCTTCCGTGGGGCAAGAGCCAGAATCGCTCGCGGGATCCGCTCCACGTCTTCGGCGCTCTCGGCGCTCTGCGGTGGAATTTTGTTGAGGACGAACAGATACGCCAGGTAGAGAATTGTGAGGACGATCGAATCGAAAATTGTCAAAGTCGCTTTCCACCAGATGAAAACGAAATATAGAATTGGCGGGACAAGCGCGATCACTTCGACAGCGTGTTCTTCATCCAGATTGATGTGCCCGAGCGCGCGACCCTTACGCTTCCGCGTAAAGTATGCGGCCGTCGCGAAAATCATGGGCCATCCAAGACCGACGAGCAGTCGAAGCGATCCGGTAAAATTTGCCGTGACGAGATGAATTTTTTCGGGATCTTTTCCCGCTTGCCAGGCGATCACACCCTCGACTGCAAATTCGGGTAGCGTTTGCAACCAGGCGAGAATCGCCAATGCTAAGCCTTGGGAAATGAGAAATTGCGCGGCCTCCGCAGCCCACGCGATCAACATTGCCGACGCGATAACCGAAGGAAACGTCCAAAGGGCCGAAATTGCAGACGAGGCCGGTGTTATCGTGTCGACTGCTTGCGCTATGAAGATAAGAGCTCTCTTCAACACGAATTGATTTTCCTCCAAACTAAAAAGCGGAGGATTATAGCACTGAGGAACCTGGGTTGAAACAACGTACTCCGCGTACGAGCGCAATCATTCAAGATACTCTTGCAGTCATCCTCGCCGGTGGGCAGGGTGAGCGGCTTTATCCGCTCACGAAACACCGCGCGAAACCCGCGGTGCCATTCGGCGGAATCTACCGCATCATCGACTTTGCTCTCTCGAACTGTATCAACTCGCAACTCAAGAGGATCTGCGTCCTCACCCAGTACAAATCCGACTCTCTCGACCGTCATATTCGGCTCGGCTGGAACATCTTCCCCTACGACCGAGGTGAATTCATTTTTACAATCCCGCCCCAGTTCCGCGCCTCTGAAAAGTGGTATCAGGGTACGGCCGATGCCGTCTATCAGAACATCTATACGATTGAGCGCGAGAATCCGGACTACGTCCTGATCCTCTGTGGCGATCACATTTACAAAATGGATTACAGTGAGCTGCTGGATTTCCATGTCGCGGCCGGAGCCGACGCGACCGTTGCGACCATCGAATTCCCACGCGAGGCGGCCAGCCACCTGGGCGTTCTCGAGATTGATCGCAATCAGCGGATCGTGGGCTTTGAGGAGAAACCGAAAGACCCGAAGCCGATGCCCTCGAATCCCGACTTCGTGCTGGCCAACATGGGAATCTACGTCTTTAATACGTCGGTCCTGATCCGCGCGTTGCTTGAAGACGCCGAAGCGGACACCAGCCATGACTTCGGACGCAACATCATTCCGGGCCTCATCGGAGACAAGCGCGTCTACGCGTTCAATTTCAAGGATATGAACCAAAAGGAGGCCAAGTACTGGCGGGATGTCGGAACGCTGGACGCATTCTTCGACGCGAACATGGACCTCATCTCGATTGACCCCCAGTTCAATCTTTACGACAAGGAGTGGCCGATCAGGACGTACATGCGGCCCTATCCACCGGCGAAGACGATCTGGTCTCTCGAACACGAGGGACGCGTGGGTGTCGCGATCAATTCAATCATCTCGGCTGGATCGATCGTTAGCGGCGGACGCGTAAAGAACTCGGTGCTCTCGCCGGAGGTGCGCATCAACAGTTACTCACAGGTCGATGAATCCATTCTGATGAACGGTGTCGATGTGGGCCGGCACGCCAAGCTGCGCCGCGTGATCGTCGACAAGTATGTCCACATTCCACCGGCGATTGAGATCGGATACAACCTCGATGAGGACCGGCGGCGCTTCACCGTAACCGAGTCCGGCGTGGTGGTTATTCCGCGGAATGCCTGCTTCTGGGATTAGAATGTGAAGCCGGAGGACTCATTAATGGACGAATCGACCACTATCACAGTCTCCCCCAACGGACCACTTCGAGTTTCCGGAAACTTCGTAATCAAGGATGGACAGGGAAAAGATTTCGGCCTGGCCGGACGGACAATGATTTCCTTGTGCCGCTGCGGGCATTCCGAGAACAAACCTTTCTGCGACGGCAGCCATGGACGAACGGGATTTCAGTCTGTGGTTGAAGCGCGGGAGCTCCCGCCGCCAGCCCCAAAACCGTAGAGAAGGACGCCACAAATTGGCCGCGAATTCGCGTAATTCGCGGCTAATTCTTCGCCATGCACCTCTTCTCCGTGATGTGATACTCGAACTCTTCCCGGTATTTGTTGACCATGGCCTCGACAGGCATCGCACAGGCATCGCTCAACACGCAGATCGTCACGCCTTTCATGTTCGAACACATGTCGAGGATCATTTTCAGGTCTTCCTTCTTCCCGTGGCCGTGTTCGATGCGATGGAGCACTTGCTCCATCCACCAGGTCCCTTCGCGGCATTGTGTACATTGGCCGCAGGTTTCTTCCGCATAGAACCGGGCGGTTCGAAGAGCCAGCCGCACCATACAGGCCGTTTCGTCGATCACCATCATGCCGCACGATCCAAGCAAGGTGCCTTTTCCAGCGAGCGAATCGAAGTCCATGCGCACGTCACATTCGTCGGGACGCAGGATTGGAACCGACGAACCACCTGGTATCACACCTTTCAACTTGTTCCCATTTCGCATTCCGCCGCAGATATCGATTAACTCCATCAAGGGAACACCCAGTTCGCGTTCCACCACCGCCGGTTTGTTGACATGCCCGCTAACACAGTACAGCTTGGGGCCGGTGTTTTTCTCGTTGGAGCCGATGCTCTTGAACCAGTCCACTCCCCGATTGAAAATGTGTGGAAGGTTCGCCAGTGTCTCGACATTATTCACGACAGTCGGACAACCATACAGTCCGTGCACGGCCGGAAACGGCGGCTTCTGCCGCGGATGTCCGCGCTTCCCTTCCAGCGACTCGATGAGGCCGGTCTCTTCGCCGCAGATGTAAGCGCCGGCGCCGGAATGGAGAACGATCTCGAGATCGTAATTCGACCCGAAAATGTTCCGGCCGAGAAAGCCTTTGGCGCGCGCCTCGTCGAGTGCCTTCTCGACCACCCGATATCCCAGCGAAAATTCACCGCGTATATAAATGAACGCAAGATGACAATCCACAGCGAAGGCGGCGATGATCATGCCTTCAAGAAGCTGGTGCGGGTCGCGCTCGAGGATCACGCGGTCCTTGCAAGTTCCCGGCTCACTCTCGTCCGCATTGCAACACAGATATATCGGCTTGCCGGTGTCCCTGGGAACGAAGCTCCACTTCATTCCTGTCGGAAAGCCTGCGCCGCCGCGGCCGCGGAGTCCTGTAGCCTTGGTCGTGTCGATCACCTGCGCCGGCGTCATTTCCGTCACGACTTTCCTGGTGGCCTTATATCCACCCAACTCGATATAACGATCGATCTCCTTCACACGCGAATCATTGATGTTCTTAAAGAGGACAAGTTCGTAGGGCATAAGCAGACAATTGTAACCGAAACACAGCAGCCGGGGATCCGACCCCTGGTTTCCTAGTTTTGTTTGCCAGATGGGGAAACGCCGGCGTCGGCGGAAGAAATCTGATCGAGAAGGATGCGGAAAGACGGAAGAAAATCGAGACGGCGGCGCTCGAGTTCGTTGATGCGCTTCTTGCGGTCAGGCCGATTGGCGAGGTCCTTGGCCCCGATGGCCTTGTAACCGCGGTTCGTGTGCGTGACAACCTGGAACTCGCCCCGGGAAAGATCGAGATGGATCCAGTCGCCGGTCCGGATGGCGGCGAGGCCGCCACCATCGAAGGCTTCGGGCACAACGTGCGCGATCGAAATACCTTCATGCTGATAAGAAACACGCCCATCCGTTACGAGCACACAGATCGAACTGAGCGGATGCGACGAGGGATTCGCTGCCAGTTGCAGCTCCGGCATACCTGAAGCGCGTGGTCCAGCCCCCGCGACCACAATCATGATCCGAAGCAGATTCTGAGCGAGGAGATAATCCCACAGTTTTCCTTTGTTCCATTGCGACAAATCCGGCCCCGCGCCGTTGCCGCTGTTTGTCCTCCAGTTCAAAGCCCAGGTGTAGTACAGGTCTTCGCGCGAAATCTTGCGTTTCACCCGTTCCAGCACGCCGTCGGCAGTGGCAAGATCCGACTGCAGTTCCTTCTGTCCGAGATAGTACGAGGCTAGATAAATCTTCCTGTCGAACTTTTCCAGGTTACCGTTCCGATTGCGCGATCCCAGCCGTGCGATCGCCCCAGCACAAGCATTTCCGTGCATACCGACGAGACCACAGGTTTGGGAGAACGGCGTCATCGTCGAATAGAGGAAATTGCCGTTGGCTGAGCGGGCGTCCATGATGCGCTGCATCCACGAACCATCGAGTGTCGGGGCGCGATCCTCGATCAAGCGCTTTTCGGCAAGTGTGCGCATGATCGTGTCGATGCCGGAGTTCCCGCCGTTCTCGGTTTCCACCGCCATTGAATAAACGGTATTGCCGGTCGCATCGTCGAGCGCAAGGATCTGCGGAACTTTTTGGGTCTTCTTCGTGACGTCCGCAATCGAGAGCTTCTTTCCGATCGCGTCAGCCAGGTAGGTCAAATGGATGAGCCATGCCGGATGACCACCTGTGGCGCTCCACACCGAAGCTGCGTTGGTCAGGTTGTAGCGCGTCAAGCTGGCTACACTGATCCGCCGCTCTCTTTTCAGTATGGCTTGAATAAGGCGTTTCACGACTTCCGAGAGCAGTTCGTCGGTCGGGGACTTGACGGAGATATCAAGATGGCGTGGAACGAGTCCGAATGACGCGAGCATCATCCGATGCACCATGGACGCTTCGGATGCCGCGCAGTTGGCGCCCGGCACCGAGGTGCATCTGGCCATCATCCGTTCGAGATCGTCTTTTTCGCCCTCCTGCACAACCCGGCGATGAAAGCATCGGTCGAGCAACGCCTTCACCTGGGCATAGACCTGCGGCTTCAACGGCCGATGAAAGAGATTGTCCAATTCCACGCGCTCGGATTCGCCCAGCCGATGACGCAGTGGCTCGAATTTCCGCTTCTCCTCCTCGGTGACGAATGCTTCACGGCCGATCAGCGACGGGATGAGCATCGCGAAAATCGGCCTGGCTTTGCGGCGCTGGTGCGCAAGATCGGCCTCGATGAGCGCCCGCAGACTTCCAACCATCATTTTGTCGCAAACACCGAGTACGATAGCGCCGTCATAGCCGTGCGCTTCGATAAGAGAGGCGAGGCTCGCCGTCCAAAAATTCCGGGAAAGCAGAGCGTAGTTCATTCCGTCCGTGCCCTGCGCCAGATCCTCACAGGGAATGGACTGCGAAACCTCGAACGGCAGCGCACCGTGTGCCCAGATGTGCCGGATAGAGCGACGAATGGTTTCCCTCGACCCCAGATTCGGCGGATGATCCTCGCCGCCGTGCACTACCGCGATCCGCGGTTGTCCGCTCATGAACCTGTCGAGAATTTGTTCTCGACCAGGAGCAATTCCGGCATTGCGCAGAGTCTCGTCGACAACCGGTGTGATTATGGTCACCGGTTGAGGCCGGCTGATAAGAGGATCCTTGAATTTATTCGAGTGCATTCTCATGGCACAAGTCCTGGGCTGGGAGACGACCAGCCGAACTGCGCGAAGGGCGGGGCCGAAGTTCCAGAATTGTGATCATAAAGAGTGGGCGCAATATACAATAAGTGTCCATGCGGTTCAATGCGCAATGTTCAATTCCACCCACACTTTTGTAGGATTGGCCCTGGCCAGGACCAGCCCCCACCGGTGGGTGCCTTACCTGACTGTGACAGCTATCATTGCCGCCAACCTGCCGGACATTGAGATTTTTACGGGCCTCGCCGGCACGCCGACCTACATTCAGTACCACCGCGGAATCACACATACGTTTATAGGAATCCCGATACTTTCGCTAGCGCTGGCGCTGGGAATTTATGTATTTTCGGGAAATTTCTGGAGGACTTTCCTGGTATCCCTGCTCGTTATGGCCACGCATCCGGCGCTCGACTATGCCAACACTTACGGCTTGCGGCCGTTCCTGCCATTCAGCGGTAAGTGGTACTACGGCGACACGTTGTTCATCATCGATCCCATTCTCGATCTCATTCTGCTTGCCGGAATCATAGCCAGCTACCGCGTGAAAACGCACCGTTTGTTGCTCGCTTGGGCTTCGATTCTAATTGCGCTGGCTTATATTGGGGGTCGTGTCGAGCTTCGTAACCAGGCTCGTGCGCAGCTCTCAAATTTCGCATTGACGGTTCCGAATTTCGAGAGTTCCGCCGTGCAGCCGAGCATGCTCAACCCGTGGAGATGGGACGGAGTGATCGAAACCAGGAGTGAGTTGATAAAGGTGCAGCTTCATGCGCTTCGGGGCGTCGAGCGCGAGCTGGCGCGCATGCCAAAAAGCAGTCCCTCGGAAATCATCGGCCATGCAGCCTCTGCCAGATCCGCCGCGGTCTTCATGGGCTTCGCCCGCTTCCCGGTCACACGAGTCGAAGAAACGGAATCCGGTTATCGCGTCATGTTCATCGATTTCCGGTTTTATAACGAGCGCACAAGGACGGCCTTCGCTGCCGAAGTCCTGCTCGACCAGGCGCTCGATGTGGTCAAAGACAGCCTGTCTTTCACCAAGACGGTCAACTGATACGCTTCCAGAGACGGCCGGCCAGAAGATGAAGCTTCTTGTTCTCGTTCAGAGAGAGGTTGCCTAGGGCGGCTTTGACTGTGGATTCCCAGATAGAAAGCTCCGCCCGTGATGTTGCAGCGTAGCCCTGCTGCTTGAGCGAATAGTAGAGGTCGCAATATTGGCCGCAGAGTTCGCGGATGTAATCGAAAGAACGGCGGTGGATCGGACATGGGCCGAGATCGCGGATGGCACGCTGATGCTCGGGAGTGGCATAGCCCTTGTGGCTCGCGAACCCATAGCCGGGATATTGGGCAGCGAGTTCGGTCATCAGCCGGTCTCTGTAAACTTTCGCGACGATCGAAGCGGATGCGATGGAGAAATTGATACCGTCGCCCTTGTCGAAGCTGTTCTGGGGCTGCGTGAATCCGGGAATGGTCCGGCTGTCGACAAGGATGTGTTGCGGCGGCGCCGGAAGATTCGTCAGCGCGAGCTGCATGGCTCGAATACCAGCGTGGTAGATGTTCAGACGGTCGATCTCGTCCACCTCGACGAGGCCGATCGCAAACGCCGTAGCCTTTGCTCGAATTTCGATGTCCAGCAGGACACGGGTTTCTTCGTCGAGGGCCTTGGAATCATCGATACCTTCGATTTCCACTCCCGGTGGAAAGACGACCGCCGCGGCGACGACGGGGCCAGCTAGCGGGCCCATACCGACTTCATCCACTCCGGCAATGTACTGAATGCCCGCTTTCCACAGCAGCCGCTCGAAATGCAGCATCGCATCGAGCCGATTCCGCTCCTTCTTCTGATCCTCGTACCGCTTCGCCAGAACCCTATAGAGCGTCCGGGCTCCAGCGCGTGGATCACGCTGGAGTTTGCGCAGGATGGCCGGAGAGACGGCCGTGCCGTTACTCGCGTATCTTTCCTGAATCTTCTTCAACGATAGTTGCTTCTTGGTGCCCTGCATGACGTATATTCTGCGAATTATATGGGTGCGATTCGTTCGCTCAATCCGGTCAAGCTGTTCGTCGGTGTTCTTGTATCCGACCGAAAACTTCTTTCTACGGTCGAGTCGCGCCTCTCGGACGCCTACGGACCAGTGGACCATCGATCGCCAGTAATCCCATTCGACTTCACCGATTATTACGAGGCGGAAATGGGCGACATTATTGATCGCACGTTCTTCTCGTTCGAGCGGCTAATTGAAGCGGATCGACTACCAGAAATCAAGAGGCAAACGAATCAGCTCGAGCATGAGATGGCGGCTCTTCTCCCGACTGTAAAACGGCCTGTGAACCTGGATCCCGGATATATCGAGCACGCCAAGGTGATCCTCGCCTCTACGAAGAATTTTTATCACAGAATCTACCTGGGCGGCGGGATCTTCGGCGAAGTGACAATGCATTTCAAAAACAATACTTACCAGTTTTTCCCCTGGACATATCCGGATTACCAGTCCCGGGACTATCAGGAGTTCTTTCTGAAAATCCGTCATGTCTATCGATCGCAACTCCGCACAATGTGCATTCTCAATAAAGAGGAACCTGCATGAGCGACGCCTTCTGGAAAACGTCTCTGTCTTCAGTCGAACGCAACAAGATCCTGATCCGCGGTTACCGCGTCCAGGATTTGATGGAGTATTGCACGTTCGGAGACATCATCTACCTGACGTTTCGAGGCGAACTGCCCGGCGGGCGTGAAGGTCAGATGATTGAGATGATCATCACGTCGAGTACCGACCATTCGGTTTTCGCGCCGTCGATCGACGCCACGCGGTTTGTCGCTTCGGGTGGAGTGCCGCTTCAGGCTGCCGTTGCTGCGGGAATCATTTCGCTGGGTGACCATCATGGCGGTGCGATCGAGCAATGCTCGAGGATGCTCGAGGAAAGCGTCAGGGCCGGAACCCCAGCCGTTGAGATCGTACGCGGCTATCGGGAACGAAAGCAGCGAGTTCCCGGATTCGGCCATCCCTGGCATGATCGTGATCCTCGCACGATCAAACTGATCGGCAAAGCCAACGAGTGGGGCCTTGCCGGAGCCCATCTCAACCTTGCCGAATCCATCGCTTCGGAAATCAAACTGCCCCTCAATATCGACGGCGTCATCGCCGGTCTCATTACTGACATGGGAATTCCCTGGCAGTATGGCCGCGCTTTTTTCATCATCCCCCGCGCCGTCGGTCTGGCCGCCCATGCCGTGGAGGAAATGATTCGCGAACGCCCGTTCCGCGCCATCGATTTGAAGGACGTCGCCTACGATGGGCCACCAGAGCGGGATTTGCCGGACGCGACAAAAAAAAGCAAGCTCTAAGTTATGTTTGACAAAGCTCCGACACAGTAATGCAATTCTTGTTAGGTTCCAATGCAAGAGAAAAAGATTCTGCAGGTCGAAGACTCGGACGCCGATTCGGAACTGATCGTTCGAAATCTTCGCGGCCTCAGAGTGCCATTCGCTCTGAAGCGTGTTGAAACTCTTCCAAATTTCCTTCGCGAGATCACAACGACATCTCCCGATTTGATACTTGCCGACTTCCGGGTTCCCGGAATCGGCGCGCTCGACGTTTTGGACGTCTTGAAAGAACGGCAGCTCGATATTCCTGTCATCGTCGTTACCGGGACGCTGAGTGATGAAATCGCCGCACTGTGTATCAAGCAAGGCGCCGTCGATTACGTTTTAAAAGATAGACTCGTCCGCCTTCCTGCCGCAGTCGAACGTGCTTTCGACGACAGAAGGCTCCGAACCGACCGTGCGAAGGCTTTGACCGCCTTGCGTGAGAGCGAAGCCCGCTTTCGAAGGCTCGCAGAAAACGCGCGGGACATCATTTATCGTTACAGGCTGAGGCCAACGCCGGGTTTCGACTACGTCAGTCCCGCAATCACCAATATCACCGGCTACACGCCCGAAGAACACTATTCCGACCCGGAACTTATCCTCAAGGCAACGCATCCAGAAGATCGCTGGATGGTGGAAGAGATCATGTCCGGAAAAACAGGAACGGAACCTCCGCTGGTTCGCTGGCTTCGGAAGGATGGCTCATCGGTGTGGATTTCGTCGCAGAACGTCGCCGCCTACGACGACACGGGAACGGTGATTGCCATGGAAGGCATTGCCCGGGATGTGACATCGCAGCAGATGGCCGAAGCTGAGCTGCGCGCGTCTGAGGAACGCTACCGGTTCCTTTTTGAAAGCAATCCCCTGCCGATGTGGGTCTGTGACCTGGAGACATTCCGCTTCATCGAGGTCAACGATGCCGCCATCCGGCACTATGGATATTCCCGGGAAGAATTCCTGAACATGACCATGCGCGACATCCTGCCGCCCGGCATTACTCCCCCCAGCCACTTGCGTGAAGGGGCGTTGCCGGGCCAGCTCCCGCTACGCCACATGAAGCGAGACGGAGCTCTGATAGACGTGGATATTACCGCGCGAAACATTCCATTGCGGGGAAGGATGGTAAGGCTCGTGATCGCAAGCGATGTTACCGAGCAGCGAAAAGCAGAAGAAAAACTTCGCCATTATGCTGCGCTGATTTCTTCATCCGACGACGCAATCATCGGAACGACGTTGGACCAAACCATCGTGAGCTGGAATCCCGGAGCCGAAGCCATGTACGGATATACGACGGAGGAGGCAATCGGGCAGCCGATTTCGATGATCGTCCCGCGCGATCGGCGCGAGGAGTCCGACGAGATTTCGCAGCACGTCGCCCGGGGCGAACGCGTGCGTCACACCGAAACTGTTCGAATCAGAAAAGATGGCACGCAGATCGACGTTTCATTGGCTACGTCTCCGATCCGCGATTCCAGCGGCGCGATTGTCGGCGAATCTACCATCGCCCGCGATGTGACCGAAAGAAAACATCTGCAAGCCCAGCTTCTTCAATTGCAAAAAATGGAAGCCGTCGGGCGTCTCGCAGGCGGCCTGGCACATGACTTCAACAATGTTCTCACGATCATCGCCGGATACGCGGATCTCGCCATCCACCAGGTTCGATCCGATGATCCCGTAGTCAAATGCCTCGTATCGGTACGGCACGCGACTCATCGCGCGGAGAACCTGACCCGGCAGCTACTGGCATTCAGCCGCCGCCAGGTTGTTCACCCACGATTGGTCAAGTTGAATGACATTGTTCGAAATCTCTCGGGAATGCTGAGACGCCTGATTGGCGAAGACATTGAGCTGGAGACTATTTTCGGCAGCGACCTGCCTCTCATCAAGGCTGACACCGGCCAGCTGGAGCAAGTCATCATGAACCTTGCCGTCAATGCACGAGACGCAATGCCTAACGGCGGACGTTTTGTGATCGAAACGGCCGCGATCACTGCTGAGGAGTACGGTACCGATGGAGCCAACGCTTCGAACCGAGGCGTCCTTATGACTGTGTCCGATACAGGAAGCGGCATGGACGTGCAGACATTGGCGCACATCTTCGAACCGTTCTTCACAACCAAAGAACCCGGCAAGGGCACTGGCCTTGGTCTCTCAACCGTATATGGAATTGTGCAACAACACAGCGGCAAGATTCGTGTACAGAGCCAGCCCGACCAGGGATCGACTTTCAAGATCTCCTTTCCTCCCGCGGATTCGACGACCGAACCTTCAAGCCCTCAGAAACGGATCGACAAGAAGTCTGTTGCAGGCCACGAGACCATCCTTCTCGTGGAGGATGACGCCGACGTAAGGTCTCTGGCTCGACGTATGCTCGAAGGCGCCGGCTACAAGGTGGTCGACGCAGCTAACGCGTCCGAAGCAACTCGCATCCTTACGGACAGGGCACAGAATATTCAGATGGTCGTTACAGATGTCATAATGCCCGGCGGAAGCGGGCGCGATCTGGCGGATCAAATCGGCAAACTCGGAAAGAATATGCCGATCCTCTTCGTGTCCGGTTACACGGATGACTTACTCGTACGCTACGGTATTCTTCAAGGTGGATTCGATTTTCTCGAGAAACCGTTTACTGCCGATGCACTAAGGTCCAAAATCCGCGAAGTCCTCGATAGAGTTCCAAGCTGATGCGCGAGCCGCAAAACTTCAGCCCCTGCGGCTGAGACGCATCCACTCAATTTCCATTCGAATCAGCTTGGCCTGGATATCGCGCAGGCCCTCCGCCGCACCGCTGACGAATTCGAAGGCGACAAGGTGAGAGTTCTTGCGAACGACCGTGGCCGGCACGTCGAAGATTTTCTTTTCGTGATACATAGACAGCACGCACGACAGACCCGCCTCACCCGGCAGTTCTGATACGTCGGCCAGCAGGTAGATCAGCGTTCCCAGTTCGCTCAGATCAAGCATCTTCCCGAGGACGGTCTTCCCGGCATCGAGGCGGATCACCACCACCTCTTCATCGGAAACGAACGGTATGACTCGAGCAGATCGCCGCTTATCTTCGCTAGCCATGGCGCTCCTTTTGGACTATCCCGGAGGCCAACTGAACATGCGGCCGCCCAGGACGTGCAGATGGATATGGTAAACCGACTGCCCAGCGCCCGCATTCACGTTGAACAGCGTGCGATAGCCCTTTTGGTGGATACCGAATTGCTCCGCTAGCTTTCTGGCTACCTGGAACATGTGGCCGATAAGCGGAGTATCTTCCGGCGCCAGTTCATTTAGCGTCGGAATGTGTTTCTTCGGAACGATCAAGAGGTGCACTGGCGCTTGCGGTCGAAGGTCCTTGAATGCCACAACGAGGTCATCCTGATGCACAAAGTCCGCCGGCGTCTCATTTCCAATAATTCTGCAAAAAAGGCAAGATTGCATGGTTTTAATCTAGCACTGCTGACCCTCGGCCTGTGCACAACTTTGTTGGCGGGCGCCACCCCCCTACAGAATGACGCCGGAAAGACCGCCTCGTCAGTGAAGAGCACCGAGATTCTTTCCTACGAGGGCCAGGACGTTTCCGCGGTTGAGCTTGCCGGCCGTCCGGACCTGAACGTCGCTGAATTCATGCGCATGGTTCCGCAACGCGCCGGGGAACCCTTTTCCGCCGCCAAAATCGACGAAGGCATCGCGGCGCTCAAGCGAACCGGCCGGTTCGAGGATATCCAGCTCGACCTCCGCCCCGAACAGAATGGGGTTGTCGTCATCTTCATTCTGCAACCTGCCGTCTACTTCGGAATGTACCAATTCCCCGGTGCTGGGCAATTCCCTTACGCGCGTTTGCTGCAGGTTTCAAATTACTCCGCGCAGGAACCCTACATGACTGCGGATGTCGAAAAAGCTCAGACATCGTTGGAAAACTACTTCAGGCGTAACGGATATTTCGAGGCCCAGGTCGAGCCTGACGTTCGGACCGACAACACCAAAAGACTGGCAGACGTCAACTTTCACGTGAAGCCGGGCCGGCTGGCTAAATTCGGCGATATCGTCGTCGAGGGCACAACCCCCGAAATGACGAAACAGCTTCAGGGCAGTCTGCGCTCGCTGCGCGCCCGGATCCGCATGTCGGCAATCCGCACAGGCAAAAAATATTCTTTGAAAACACTCGAGAACGCGACTCAGTTTCTCGAGGGCCGTTTGACGAAGGAAAAACATCTTGCGGCACAGGTGAAGTTGATCGGCGCCAACTACAATCCGGAAACCAATCGAGCGGATATTACGTTCAATGTCAAGCCCGGACCCGTGGTCGACGCCAGGATTGAAGGCGCACACGTGTGGGGCTGGACCAAGCGAAAGCTGCTCCCCATCTACCAGCAGAATGGATTGACCCCCGAACTGATCCAGGAAGGCCGGCAGAATCTCCTGAAGCATTTCCGGCAAAAAGGTTTCTTCGATGTGATGGTGGACACTCAGCTCCAGGTACAGGATGATGGCGGACAGACCGTCCTGTACAAGGTCATGAAGGGGCCGCACAAGAAAATCGAGGATGTGGCTTTCACCGGCAACAAGAACTTCGACGAGGATGAATTGCTGCAGCACGTCTCCGTGCAGAAGGCGCGCTTCCTCAGCAGCGGGAAATACAACGAAAGCAGCATCAAGACGCTGACGGCGTTTTACCAGTCCAAGGGATTTAACCAGGTCAAAGTCACACCGCAGTTCGCGATGCAGGACAACAACATCGTGGTTACGTTCGTGGTGAATGAAGGTCCGCAAGACATCGTCGAATCGCTGCAGGTCGAGGGCAACGACACGATGTCTCTGGATCGGCTCGCTCCGGATGGCCTGCGGATCGCACCGGGCCAGCCCTTTGCGCAGAAGTCCATCGACGACGATAGAAACAAGATCGTCGCCCACTACCTGGACACGGGCTATTTGACAGCCTCGTTCCACGCCACCGCACAACCATCAGCCTCCGATCCGCACAAATTCCGGGTCGTCTATGCCATCACTGAAGGACCGCAAGTGAAGACGAACAACGTTGTCACGCTCGGACGCGTCCACACGCAACAGGCTCTGATCAACAAGGACATCCAGACCATCCAAACCGGACAGCCGCTCAAGGAGACTGAGATCTTCACGTCGGAGAGCCAGCTCTTCACACGTGGCATCTTCGACTGGACTCAGGTGAATCCGCGCCGCGAGATTACATCCCAGGAGCAGGAAGATGTGATCGTGAGGGTCCACGAAGCAAATCGAAATGCAATCATTTACGGTTTCGGATTCGAAATGACCAATCGCGGAGGCAGCGTGCCTACAGGCACCGTCGCCCTGCCCGGCCTGCCGCCCGTGGGCCTGCCTTCAACATTCAAAACGAGCCAGCACACCTTCATGGGACCGCGCGCCAACTTCCAGTACACGCGCAGCAATGTGCGCGGCAAAGCGGAAATCATCACGATCGGCGGACTGGCGGGCCCTCTCGACCGGCGCGCATCGTTCGTCTTCACGGACCCGAACTTCCGCTGGACGAGCTGGACTGCCAATTTGTCGGCTACCGGCGAATACAACAAAGAGAATCCAATCTTTACATCACGGCAAGCCCAATTCGGATTTCAGCTGCAGAAACCGCTCGACGCAAACAAGACACAGAATCTGTTTCTGCGATATACGCTCACGCAAACGGGCCTGACGAACCTCCTGATTCCCCAACTTGTCAGCGATAAGGACCTGCACACGCGCCTGTCCACACTGGCTGCAGTTTACATCCGAGATACGCGGGACAACCCGTTGGATGCGCACAAGGGCGTATACAACAGCTTCGAGGTCAATGTGAATCCCAGGATGCTCGGATCGAGCACCAATTTCGGAAAGGTGATGGCGCAAGCTGCGTATTATCGGGATATCAAGTCAGGTATCGTGTGGGCCGGCAGCCTGAGAACCGGACTCCTCGTGCCGACTTTGGGGAACGAGATTCCGCTCAGTCAGAAATTCTTCACCGGCGGCGGCAGCACGCTTCGCGGCTTCCCACTGAATGGCGCGGGCCCGCAGATCACGATCCCCGCCTGCGGCAATCCCGACGATACTTCCTCGTGCTCCCTGATTCGTGTCCCCACGGGCGGAGTGCAATTGCTGATTGTCAATACCGAGTTCCGATTACCCGTCCCGATCAAGAAGGGACTGAGTTTCGTGACCTTCTATGACGGCGGAAACGTGTACGATCCGATCCGACTCAGGAACTACTACGCCAACTATTCAAATTCCGTCGGCATGGGCTTCCGATATGCAACTCCTGTCGGACCGATTCGTTTCGACGTGGGCCGCAACCTGTCGCCCATTGCCGGTATCAAGGCAACACAAATTTTCATTACATTGGGACAAGCGTTTTGAGTTCCGAACCTTTACCACCGGATTATTACGAAAAGCCAGAGCCAGAGCCAGAGCCAGAGCCAGAGCCCGAACCCGCGCCGCCGCCGCGGCGCCGAAACTGGAAGAAGATCATCGGATGGACTGCAGCAGGTTTGGTGGTCCTTGTGGCCGGCCTGTGGATAGGGCTCCTTGTGCTGCTGCAAAACCAGGGTTTCAGGCAGTACCTGTTGCGCATCGCGCACGCGAAAGTCACCGAAGCACTGGGCACGAACTTCGAGATGAGAGACTTCGCCTTTCACCTTTCGTGGGCAACCCCCACCGTGGACATGTACGACGTAGTAGTGGACGGTGCCGCGCCGTATCAGACGCCGCCGCTGCTGCAGGTGGACCACCTTGCGGTGGGAGTGCAAATCGTATCGCTTCTCCAGCGGAATTGGTATCTCAACGATATCGTCATCGATCATCCGGTTGCTCGCGTCGTTGTGGACGAAAACGGCAACACAAACCTGCCGAAGAGTAACTCCGATTCAAGCACGAGCGTTTTCGATCTCGGCATTCGTCATGTGATGCTCGGACAAGGCGAGGTCTATTACAACGACCGCAAAAGTGTGCTCGAAGCCGATCTCCACGATGTTGAATTCCAGTCGAGCTTCGATCCCGCAATAAAGCAGTATTCCGGCGGCTTGAGCTACAAAAATGGACAGATCCATCTTCAGAATCTGAATCCGATGAATCACAGTCTCGAGGCGGAGTTCGAGGCGACACCCGATACATTCAATCTAAAACGCAGCACACTCACCAGCGGCGCTTCCCAGTTCTCGCTCACAGCCACGTTGAACGACTACGTTCATCCCAAGGTAAACGGCAAATATCAGGCATCGCTCGATACGGGCGAACTGCGGCAAATACTGAAAGACGCAACACTGCCCGTCGGAGTCGTGAAATTGGTGGGGTCGGCGCAGTTCGAGAGCGATCCGAACAAGACGGTTCTGGAAACACTGACCCTCGACGGCAACATGAACAGCGATGCCATTCAGATCCACACCACCACGATCGACACTCGAGTGCGCGAGGTCAGCGCGCAGTATGCTTTGCGGAAGGGCGACCTGAATGTTCGCGACCTTCGCGCGCGACTTCTGGGCGGTACCGTGGACGGCACCTTCACGATGCATGACATTGCTGACGCACAACAATCCGAGTTGCACGCTGTGCTGCACAACGTTGCGCTGTCCGAGATTCAGACGCTTGCAAATCCATCCACGAAGCAGCAAGTCCGGCTTGATGGAACCGGAAACGCAACCGTCGACGCGAAGTGGCACAAAGCGTTCAACACCCTCGTGGCCAACGCGGACGCAAATCTGAAAGGGAACCTGGCGCCGAGCAAGGGCGCCGGCGCTGTTCCTTTAACCGGCGATATTCATGCCCAGTACTCGGCGGCAACCGAGGAAGTCTCCTTTACCCGCAGTTATCTGCGCATGCCGCATACATTCGTGAATCTGAACGGCACAGTCAGCGAGCGCTCGAGCCTGCAGGTGCAGTTTCAGTCGAATGATCTTCACGAGCTGGAAACCGCCGCGGAAGTTTTTGGTCTCAGTCCGGAGCCGCTTGGGCTTTACGGCACAGCATCATTCTCAGGCACGGTTCGAGGGTCGACAACCAACCCGCAGATTGCGGGACAACTTTCCGCGGCAGGCCTGAAAGTCAAGGGAAGCGAGTGGAGAACCCTGAGCGCGGCTGTCGATGCCAGTCCTTCACACGTGACGGTGCGTAACGGCGAGATCCGCACGGCGGACAACGTCGGGCGGATTGCCCTTAATGGAAATGTGGGACTGGATCACTGGTCTTTCAAGGACACCAGTCCGCTCCAGGTCGATCTGAACGCATCGCAGCTTGATCTGGCGGTCTTGAGAAGCCTGGCCGGTTCACAAGCGCCGGTAACAGGCACTATCACAGCCAATATCTCGCTGCACGGATCGCAGTTGAGTCCGGTCGGGCAAGGAACGATCAACCTGACCCAGGCAGTCATTGCGGATGAGCCCATCCAATCCGCAAACGTGAGTTTCCAGGGCACCGGCGACGAAGTGCGTGGCCGCCTCAACGTAAGAATGGCGGCCGGCACGGCGCAAGGCGACATCACTTACTTCCCAAAGCGCAGAGCCTACGACGGCCAGGTACAGGCCACGGGCATCCGCCTCGATCAACTTCGGGCGCTTCAGGCGAGAAACGTTCCGGTCGTCGGCACCCTGAACCTGACGGCAAAAGGAAGCGGAACGATCGATGATCCGGGTCTGGATTTCACCGCGCGTATACCCCAGCTGCAGGTCCAGGATCAAACGATCAACGGCGTGACTCTTCAGGCGAATATTGCAAATCGCGTCGCGACCTTCGCACTCGACTCGCAAGCTCTGAATACATTCATCAAGGGCCAGGGCAAAGTTAATCTGACAGGCGACTATTTCACCGATGCGACCGTAGATACGTCGAAGCTCTCACTTCAGCCGCTCCTGGCGATATATGCTCCGGCATACGCAGCAGACGTCATGGGAGAGACTGAACTCCATGCAACAGTCAAGGGGCCGCTGAAGGATCAGTCCGCTCTCGACGCTCACATCACGATTCCGACACTGTCAGTGGCGTACAGGGACAGCGTGCAACTGGCCGCCGTGGAGCCGATCCGCGCGGATTACGCAAACGGCGTTCTCACGCTTCAGAAGACCGCAATACGCGGCACCGGCACTGATTTGCAGTTGCAAGGCACTATTCCGGTGACGGGGACGGCTCCGATTGCCGTGACGGCTCTCGGCACAGTCGACTTGCGCCTCGCCCAGGCGTTGGACCCCGATATCACGAGTTCCGGACAGATCCAGCTCAACATCAACGGTTCCGGCCAGCGAACCAATCCCACTGTTCAGGGGCAGATCAAGATCGTCAACGCCAGCTTCGCAGGCGACAGTCTGCCGCTGGGTTTGCAAAACGGGAATGGCGTCCTGAACCTGACCGGTGACCGGCTGGAGATCGAACAGTTCCAGGGCAACGTCAGCAACGGAACCGTGACGGCGAGGGGCGGCGTGGTCTTCCGGCCGGCAGTGCAGTTCAATCTCGCCGTCGCCGGCAACGGTATTCGTATGCTGTTCCCCGACGGCGTGCGCGAGGGCATCGACACGAATCTCACGATGACCGGCTCGATGGAATCCGCGTTTCTAAGAGGTCAGGTTCGACTAAATGAGCTGTCGTTCTCGCCCGCTTTTGACCTGGCCGAAATGGTCGGCGGCGTTTCAGGAGCCTCGACCGCGCCGCCACAGGGTTTCGCCAGAAACCTTAAACTCGACATCGCAGTCCAGTCGACGAACGATCTCAACGCCGCAAGCAGCAAACTCAGCCTGCAAGGCGCTGCGAACCTTCGAGTGCGCGGCACTGCCGCGGAACCCGTGGTGCTGGGCCGGGTCAATCTGACCGGCGGGGAGTTGTTCTTCAGAGGAGGCCGTTACATCGTGCAGCCCAGCACTCTCGATTTCGTTAACCCGTACAAGATCGACCCGAGAGTAAATCTGGCGGTTGAAACGCAGATTCTGGAATACAACGTCCGGTTGCTGTTCCGAGGCACGGTGGACCAATTGCGCACAACCTACTCCTCGGAACCGGCGCTGCCGCCGGCGGACATTATCAATCTGCTTGTCTTCGGCAAGACGACTGAAGCCGCTGAGGCAAATCCGACGCCGGGCAATCTCGGCGCCGAGTCGCTGATTGCTTCGAGTGTAAGCAGCCAGGTAACGAGCCGCATTGAGAAGGTCGCCGGCATATCGCAACTGTCCATCGATCCGGTGCTCGGCGGCAACCAGCAGGATCCGGGCGCGCGCGTGACGATCCAGCAGCGCGTTACAGGCAACTTGTTTGTCACTTTCGCCACCGATGCTACTTCCACTCAACGGCAGGTCATCAAGCTCGAGTACCAGGCCACACCCCGCGTGTCATTCAGTGGAGTCCGCGATCAGAACGGCGGTTTCGCCCTCGATGTCCGTATCCGCAAGAGCTGGTAGAAATTCGAAGCCGCGGATTATGCGGATTACACGGATTCGATCCGCGTAATCCGCGAAATCCGCGGCTTCAAATTTATGCTACGATGACTCGCGATGCGCAAAATCGCCCTCACCATCTTATTGCTCCTGACCTCGTGTTCGGGCTCGCCGGGCAAGACGACCCTTATCGTCTATTCGCCCCACGGCAAAGAGTTGCTGACCGAGTTCGAAAAACGCTTTGAAGCGGCACAACCCGACGTCGATGTGCGATGGCTGGACATGGGATCGCAGGACGCGCTCGACCGGGTTCGCTCCGAGAAAGGGAATCCCCAGGCCGACATCTGGTGGGGCGCTCCATCGACAATGTTTTCTCAGGCCGAAAAAGAAGGCCTTCTCGAACCGTACAAGCCATCCTGGGCGGACAAAGTGGACGCGGACGCCCACGGCAAAACAGACGCGTGGTATGGGACGTTCCAGACACCTGAAGTCATCGCATATAACTCGAAGGCATTGAAACGCGAAGAGGCGCCGCAGGATTGGGACGACCTCATCGATCCAAAGTGGCGCGGCAAGTTCGTCATTCGCGATCCGCTCGCTTCCGGCACGATGCGCGCGATTTTCCAGGCAATGATTCTCCGCCACATGGGACCGGGCGGAAATCCCGATCCCGGCTACCAGTGGCTGAAGAAACTCGACTCGAATACCAAGGAATACGTTGCGAACACGACTCTTCTCTGGCAGAAACTCGGACGCCAGGAAGCGGTGCTGACGCTCTGGAATATGCCGGACATCGAGCTTCAAAAGGAACAGTACAATTTTCCGTTCGACTACATCATACCCAGGAGCGGAACGCCGATTCTGACGGATGCCATCGCCATCGTGAAAGGCACAAAGCATCGGAAGGAAACGGAAGCCTTCTACGAGTTCGTGAACTCGGAAGACAGCCTCATCGCTCAAGCGAGTCAGTTTTACCGGATTCCCGCCCGCAAAGACATTCCCGCCGATCGCTTGCCGCAGTGGATGCGCAACCTGAATATTCCCAGATTGGCCATAGATTGGGACCTGGTTGAAGCAAAGTCGCAGGAATGGATGGAACACTGGGACAGCTATATCCGGGGGGCGAGTGCATCCGCACCTTGAGCTCGCCCGTCTCAATAAGTCGTTCGGCGAGACGCGCGCCGTTCAGAACCTGGACCTCCACGTCGAACGCGGTGAAATTCTCTCGATACTCGGGCCGAGCGGTTGTGGCAAGACCACGACGCTGAGAATCGTTGCAGGCCTGGAAATTCCAACTTCCGGTTCCATTCTCTCGAACGGTAAAGACATCACTCAACTTCCCGCCCGCGCGCGAAACATGGGGATGGTGTTTCAGAACTACGCGCTGTTCCCACATCTGAATGTGTTTGAGAACATCGCGTTTGGGTTGAAAACGCGAAAGCTCGCGTCGGGACTTGTCGAACAACGAGTAGCAAAGGCGCTTAAAAGTGTGCGCATGGAAGGTTACGAGCGGCGGTCCGTGCATCAGCTCAGCGGCGGCCAGCAGCAGCGGATTGCGCTCGCGCGCGCTCTGGCGATTGAACCCGAAGTACTCCTGCTGGATGAGCCGTTGAGTAATCTCGACCCATCGCTGCGCGAAGATCTCCGCGATCAGATTCGATCCATCATTCGGGAGTTGAGAGTCACAACGGTTTTCGTCACGCACGACCAGCAGGAAGCGTTCGCCCTTGCGGACCGCGTCGCGATTATGGAGTTGGGCGTGTGCCGTCAGGTGGGAAAGCCGGAGGATGTGTACAATCGGCCGGCCGACCGGTTCGTTGCGGGATTTTTGGGCAAGGCCAATTTACTACCAGGTCCTTTGTTGGGGTTGGGTGCCGACGTCATCGCGATGGTAAGGCCTGAAGACATCGTCGTCGACCAATCACCGCGCCGGGGCGGCCGGGAATGGGAAGCTACCGTCGATCGGGCGATCTTCGAAGGACCAGTTGTTCAATACAGCTTGAGTTTTAACGGGACCGCCGTCACCGCTCGAGTTTTCCATCACGGCGGCGCGGCGTTTCGGCCCGGGGATACCGTGCGAATCACCGTTCCCGCGGACCGCTTTCACGTACTCAACTCATGATTGCCGTAATCATTTTCGTTGTCCTCATCATCGGCATCCTCTACCCCAACGCCTTCACATTCATTCGCAGCTTCCTGCCCGACGGCGAACTTTCCCTGGCGCCCTACGTCCGCTTTTTCTCCACGCCTTCCGGCCGCGAAGCATTCACGAATACGCTGCTCATTTCCGTCGCGACGGTTTTTCTCTCTGCGGCCATCGGCGTTCCCCTCGCCTTTCTGTTCCATCGTTACGAATTTCGCGGCCGCCGCGTGCTGCGCGCAATCGCGTCGGCTCCCGTGCTGCTCCCGCCGCTGGTGGGTGTGCTTGCAATCGTCTTCCTCTATGGGGAAAGCGGAATCGTCAGCCGCGCAATCCAGCACGCTTTCGGTCTCGCGGGGCCCTGGCCCAATCTTCACGGCATGACCGCAATTCTCTTCGTTCATGCCTACACTATGTATGTTTACTTCTTCATGTTTGCTTCCGCCGGGCTCGACAGGCTCGACGCCGCCATGGAGGAAGCTGCCGAAACGCTGGGCGCATCGGGTTTCGCAAAACTCACTCGTGTGACGCTCCCGATGCTTGTGCCATCTCTGGTTGGAGCGTCGCTGGTGACATTCATGTCCTCGATGGCCAGCTTCAGCGCGCCTTATATTTTTGGGGGCGGCATCCGTGTCCTCTCTGTTGAGATCCTCAACTCGAAACTCAATGGCAACATGCCGATGGCGCTCGTCGAAACCGTGCTGCTCGCCGCATCCTCTCTGACCGTTTTATTTATCTTGCGATGGTACGAAGGCCGGCACAAATACAGCTCGGTTGGTAAGGGAGTCGCGAGCCGAAGAACGTCAATCACGTCGAATGTCAGCAAGGCGCTCGCCGGTGTCGTTGGGGGCGCGGTTGTTCTCTTTCTGATTCTTCCTTTGCTGATGGTGATCGTGATGAGCCTGGTAAAGGATGGCACGTGGACCACGGAGCTGCTGCCTCCGTCATACACAACGGAAAACTACATCCGGCTGTTTCGCGATCCTCAATTCTTCGAGCCGATTCGAAACAGCCTTTGGATGTCCGGCGCAGCTACGGCTGCCAATCTCGTCTGGGGTCTGCTGGCGACGTTCTGGCTTCGCCGGCGCCAGGGCAACCTTCGCCGCTTCGCAGATGTTTTGATTATTCTTCCGTGGGCGCTGCCCGGCACTGTCGTCGCGCTCTCCGCGGTTGAGTCTTTTTCGACTGTCCTTGCAGGTACGGTGGTACTGCTTCCCTTCGTGTACTTCATCCGCAATCTTCCGCTCGTCGTGCGCGCCATTGAAGCGAGCTTCGCGCAGGTGGATCCATCGATCGAAGAAGCGGCAGCGACGCTCGGAGCCGACCCGATCTACACGATTCGCCGCGTCGTGCTTCCACTGGTCTTGCCGGGAGCGGTCGCAGGGAGCATTCTCGCCTTCATTACTGCGCTGGGCGAGTTCGTCTCGTCGATCGTGATCTACGTCTATTCGAACCGCCCGATCTCGATCGAAATACTCTCGCAACTCCGCCAGTTCAACCTCGGCACAGCATCAGCCTACGGTGTTTTGCTCATCGTCCTGATTGCCGTCACACTTCTCGCCGGCGAACGCCTCCGCGGTCCCGGCAGGGACCCGCTGGTACAGTAAGGATTTTTCAACCGCAGATTTGCGCAGATTACGTTTGTACCCCCGCGAATTTCCTTCAAAACCCACATTATCCGGATAGAGTTCATCGTATGAGCCAGAGTGAAGCGGCAATTCTCGCCGCGTGCGTGGATCGGAAACTCTCGAAGGATGAGGCCTTTGAGGAGTTGTACCGCATGTATGCCCCGACGGTTCTGGGCTGGCTCGTTCTGCGTGTGGGCAGGCCATCGGTCGATGACCTCATGCAGGACGTCTGGACGGATTCTTCCAGCGATGGCAACGCTGGGAGCACCTGCCGGAAATGGAGGCGCCGGACGCCAAACCTGTTCTGAGCTATCTCTTTCGCACCGTCCAGTACATCGCGAAAGCTCACTGGCGCACAGCGCATGCCGATGAATCGCTCGATGGCGTCGATGCTGCCGACTCGAATCTCACGCCTGAGCGCGTGATCCGGCAGGTCGATTTCGGCCGCTGCCTGGAAAAAGCACGCGACGTCTGCTCCTCGGAAGAATTCGACATTCTCATCGCGAAGATAACGGGTGTCCCGGCGCGAGAAATCGCACGAACAATGCGGATTACTGAACCCATGGTCGATCATAAGTTCAGAAATGTTGTAGCGCGGCTACAGGAGGAACTCGATGCTTGAGCGGATTACACAGGAATGGCAAGCGCTCGCTCGAGGTTTCGAACGCGATGCCGCTTCGAATCCGCAGTGGTTCCTGAGCGAACGCGGCGGTGTGCGGATCCGGCCGACCGTTGTCTTTGCGGAACTGGAAGACACGCTCGTGAGCTGGCAGGAACTGCGCGCTTCGGCATGGGTCCGGGAAGAGCAAGACAAGCTGATTACTTCAGAGTGGACGCTGAAAAACCTGCTGGCGCACGTCGCATCGTGGGAAACCGAATTCGTGAATCAGATCGAGACGGCGCTCCGCCGCGCGGAGTTCGATTACACGATTATCTTCTCGCCCAAAGTGGGACCCAAGGAATGGAACGACGAACAGGTGGGACGACGCGGGGAACGGACGCTGGACGAAATCTTTGACGAGATCGAGTCCGGAACGCGTCGGCTTCAGGATCTCGCGCTGGAACTTCCGGAGGACATCTTCAGTACGCCGCGCCCTTTCCCCATTGCGTTCGACTCCGACCCGCGAACCCCGTGGATACTTTCGGCGGCCCAGATGATGCTGACGAAATGCATGCACGACCGGCATCACCTGGCCCGCATCCGCGCAATGAACGCGGGCCAGTAATTCAGAAATTCAAACGAGCGCGGAATGTGAACGTCCGACTTCACGCCGGTCCAGGCCGGATAGGATATTCCAAACCGATCCATGGCGATGCCGAGATAGTCCCCGATACGGGCGGCACGGCCGAAGAGGGTGGCCGCGTTGTCGTAGTTGGAGGAGAAGGCAGAAACCTTGACCTGCCTGAAGGTCCGCCCTCCGAATGAACGCGGGCTAAGGCCCGCGACTACATTCGTCCGCGAGTGCTCGGCGCTCGGAACTCTCCTACCTAAAGGAGGGGCGATTAGGAATGCGCTTTCTCATTTTTGTGAGAATGCGTTTTCACAATAAGAGGGTTTGGATTCACAGAGGTGTCGAACCCGGTCTTTGCACAGTACTTCCGAGATTGGCACTGTCTTTGCGACAAAGCGTTCGAGAAGAGACGCTCGGATCTCAAGTGGACTCGAACAGGTCGACTTCGGACCCCAACCTGTATTCGCGGCGACTGGAAATGGTCCGCGAACACAAAGAAAGGACGTAAATTTGTGTACCGATATTTGACAACTCTGGCAGTTGTCGCACTGGCCATGTGCCAGATTGCCGCAGGCCGCGTGCCGCCTGCGCGCTTCATCGCGGGGGACCTCATCGCCGAGATTACGCTGCCCGACTCACCAGGGCCTTTCGGCGGGACGCGTGGAATCGCCAAGGCGATCGGCTTCGACGGCCGCTACCTCTACTACGCGGAATATGCAGGAATGATCCTGCACCGAATCAACGTGCCGCCCCCAGGCGCCAGTTTGGCGGCCGGGCTCGTCGACACCCCCATTCTGGGCGCGCCCTCGGGGATCATGGCGATCTCGTACGACGCAAGCCGTGACGCCTTCTGGGCCGTCGGCGGCGATGGCTTATCGATCTACCTCCTGACCAAGGCCGGCCAGGCGACGCTGATATACGGCATTGACCCTTTGAACGACCGTCCCGGTAACTGCAAGCAGGGCTGCGGGCCCGAGGCGAAAATCAACTACGACGGAGCTGACGACACGATCTGGTACGCGCCCGATGTGTCGATGCGCATCTACCACTACCAGACGTCACCCGACGCCCTGGGGACAGCACAGCTCGTCGCCGCGACACCGTTCGTGGACGTCGACGTTCCACCGAACGACATGTACATTCCGTGCGGCTACAGCCAGGTGAGCGGCCTTGCAGTCGGCGGTGCCAACCTGTACATAACGGTTGCCGGCTGCCCATATTACTTAGAATTTACGAAGACAGGGATAAAGGCCGGCTATTACCCGGAGCAACCGTCGGCCGCAGGCGACCTCGAGTGCGACAACCTGAGCTATAGCGTGTCCGTGATCTGGGCGAGAGACGGCTGGAACCCATACATTCGCGCATACCAGCAGCCGGCTCCAAACGCCTGTATCTTCGGCGGAGGACCCAGGGCGGCACCTTGATTATTACAGATTACGCAAGTGGGCTGCGAGAGAGGGCGCGCGACAAAAGAATCTAAGTTCGCGCGCCCTTGTTTTTAAGCCCCAGCGTCGGAACAACACATGCGAACTTATTCTCGCGAACTCTTCAATGAGCGGTACGCGACGCGATCGGCGGTGAATGAGCTCAGCCACAGGTTGTCGCCGACGGGCATGGCGGTCGCCGTTCCGGTGTAAGGAGGTGCGGCCGGCCCTCGCCCGACTTCCGTAATGGCCATCGTCTTTGGATCGATCGCGTCGGCAATCCAACCTCGAGGACATCGGATGTCCTCGGGCTTCTTCGGCGCCCCGCCGCACGAGGGCTCTTCATCGATCATCCCGGCAGTGATCAAGCGACCGCCGACGAGCCGAACGTTGTCCGGCGCAAATTCTTTGAGCTGTGCGGAACGGAGAGGCTTCGAAGAGTTGGCGCGTGAGAACACCACGATTCGCTTGAGCCCCGTGGACGCGACGTAGAACTCACGATCGTCGGAGGACGTCTCGATGCCGTTGTTTCCCGGGAGTTCGGTGCCCGGCAGCATGCGGAAGTCTTTCGATCCGGGTGTCCACATCAACACCACCCCGGTATTCCGGCCCGCCCATACGTCCTGGAAGGTCTTGCCCGGCAGCATAAGCACAGTGGCGACGAGCGCACCGTCGTTAAACGCAGCAACGCTATTGGCCGCGAGCTTCTCGGGCAGCAGCACGCATCCCGTCCACGAGGCCGATGGAGTGCCGCTTCGGGCGTCGACGTCAAAGACCTCGATGGACTCGCGTCCGCCATGGTTCGTGGCGTACAGCGTGTATCGTCCTGTTTGCGCCGGACGCAGACTCAAGCCGTGCAGCACCACCTGTTTCGGATCGGGCGGCCCAGGGCAACCATCGAACCTGGTTTTGTCTGCTCGAGTAGTGAACACATTGGAGCTGAACAGACTCCGCGCTGTCTTTGCTTGCGTGTCGATAAGGTGCAGCCCACTACCGGCTGTCATGCCGCTGGCGATTAGCCAGCGCGTGCCCGGAACGAGCACGAGATCCTCTGCGGCCTGCAATCCGCAAATGAAGCTCAATCCACCTGATGGTAGGCACGCCGCTGATTGCGCGGCGACAATGCTGGACGACGCAGCGCTCGCCATGGCCGTGAGCAGGGCAGCAACAATAGTTCGCTTCATCTGATTCCTCCAAGCGAGGATGATACGCCCCGCAGCCCCTTGAGAAGAATTGAAGTTTTTAATTGCCAATCCCTTCATGCGGGGATAAATTCGCGCCTATAAAATTCGCAAAATCAAGAATCAGCCGCCGTGGAGGAATACACCATGAGAATGCGCTCCGTGTTGGCCCTTGTTTGCTTTTTCCTTTCGGTTATGGCCGCGCTTGCACAAACGGATCGCGGCACGCTTACCGGTACGGTTTCAGACGCCACCGGCGCCGTCATTCCCGGCGTTTCCATTGAAGCCAGGAACGCTCAAACCGGCGCCGTTTATCAGGCGGGATCGTCGGAGACCGGCAATTACACGCTTGCGCAGTTGCCTGCCGGGACTTATGAAGTTTCAGCGACACTTCCGGGTTTCAGGAAATTTGTTCGCACAGGCATCATCGTCTCTGTGGCAACGGTGTTGCGCATTGACGTGACTCTGCAAGTCGGCGCGACCGGCGAATCCGTTACAGTTGAGGCCGCGAGTCCGTTGCTGAAAACCGAAAGCGGCGAAGTCAGCCACAACCTTACGACCGAGCAACTCAACAATCTTCCGGTGCTGACTCTTTCTCAGTCTGTCGGGCAGGCCTCGACATTAGGAAATGTCCGAAATCCGCTGCAGGTTCTGAACCTGGTGCCTGGGGCCAGTTTCGCTAATGATAACCAGCTCCGGGTTAATGGAATGCCTTCCGCCACGCAATCGATCCGCATCGAAGGGCAGGACGCGACTAACGGCCGGCACCGGCAGTACAACCAGGGCGTTCAAGCCAGTGTTGAAGCCATTCAGGAGGTTGCCGTTCAGACCAGCAATTATTCGGCGGAGTTTGGCCAGGCTGGAGGAGGCTATTTCAATTACACGATGCGGTCGGGCACAAATCAGTACCACGGCGGAGTCTACGACTACTTCGTAAACGAGGCTCTGAATGCCGGCACGCCATTCACCGACAGAATCAGCACAGGTGATATTGGGAGAGCCGGACAACACATCCGGAATACTCAGCGTAAGCACGACTATGGTTTCAACATCGGCGGGCCGATCCGGTTAGGGAAGCTGTACAACGGCCAGGGCAAGAGTTTCTTCTTCTTCAATTTTGAGCAGTTCCGCGAAACCCAATTCATCAATACTGGGATTGCAACGGTTCCGACTCTGGCTTACCGCCGCGGAGATTTCAGCCAGGCGCTCCTGCCACAACTCATCATGAACGGACAGCCGGCCACGGACCCGCTAGGGCGCCCGGTTTTCGGAAACGCGATTTACGACCCGAGAACTACAAGACTCGCTGCAGATGGTTCGAGGATTCGCGACCAGTTTCCAAACAACACCATTGATCCGGCGCTGATGGACCCGGTGGCACTGAAAATTCAGTCCATGATTCCGTTGCCGACCAATAATAATCTGGTCAACAACTATCAGATACCTGGGTACACCAACTTCAGGCACACGACGATCCCGTCATTCAAGATCGACTACAATTTCAACGACAAGAACCATCTCTCCTGGTACTTTCACCAGACTCACACCGTATCGCCAAGTGCAAATGGCTTCACGCAGCCGTTTACCGAGGCAATTTCACAGGACGAGATGAATTACACGACACGTCTGAACTACGACCGCACAATCTCCCCGACGACTCTGCTGCACGTGGGTGTTGGCTATTTTCAATACAATTGGCCCCAGGTCCTTCAGGACTTTGATCAGAGCACCCTCGGTTGGGCCAAAAACTATGACGTCAAAATGTTTCCGAATATCGGTGGCATATTTAACGGCGCCAGAGGCGGCTTTTCGCCGGGTATAGGCTTTAATCTGCTTGATAAATATCTTAAAGATATCAAGCCCACAGCCAACACCAATCTCTCCATGGTCAAGGGCAACCATAGTTACAAGATGGGCGCCGAACTGATCGTAGAGGGTTTCCCAACGTTGAGTTATTCGCGTGCGACCGGTGTTTACACGTTTTCGGGCCAGCAGAGCAGCCTCCCCTGGGAGGATGGCCAGCCTTTAAACGGCACGACAGGTTTCGGTTATGCCAGCTTCTTACTCGGCTATCCGAATACGATGAACGCTGCCCTGGCCAGCAATGTACGGTTAGGTAACCATTCCTTCGCGGCATACATTCAAGACAGCTGGAAGGTCACGCGCAAGCTGACGCTCGAATACGGCCTGCGTTATGACTTCGTCACGTTGCTCAAGGAGCAATACGGCCGCATGCAGAGCGCCGACTTCAAGGCACCGAACCCGGTCGCAGGCAACTTGCCCGGCTCGGTGATCTACGAGGCCACTTGCAAATGCAGCTTCAACAAAAATTATCCCTGGGCGTTCGGACCGCGATTCGCACTTGCGTATCAGATCGGTTCCGACGCCAAAACAGTGCTCCGTTTGGGTTCCGGAGTGATCTACGGAGCGGCGCCGAATCTCGGGAATCTGACGCGAAGCGTTGCCGATTTTTACACGCTCGGCGTTCCGGGGTATGGATTGAACAAATATGCCTTGTCGGACGGAAATCCACTCGCAACTGCCAACCGGTTTGGCAACCCGGAGATCTTCTTCCCGGACTTTAGACAGAAGTATCCTTACGAAATCTTCCCCGGCTTACGGCCGCCTCAATCGCCGTTCATCTCCATCGATCGGAATGCGGGACGTCCTCCCCGTCAAATCCACTGGAGTATCGGCCTGCAGCGCCAGGTCACGAACAACCTGATGGTGGAAGCGTCCTATGTTGGAAACCGCGGAGTGTGGTGGACAGCGCCTCTGCTGGGAAAGGAAAACTACAACTCACTCACGCCCGAGAGCCTGAAGTCAACCTGGGGACTCGATATCACGAATGCCGCAGACCGTGCTCTTTTGACAACACCCATTCGTTCACCACAGGTCATTGCGCGGTTCCCGAACCTTGCCAATCCGAACAATGTCTATCCAGGATTTCCATCGGATCAAAGGCTGATACAGGCGCTGCGGCCGCATCCACAGTGGATAGGAATACCGCCGTTCCTGGGACCTCCGCTCGGCGATACCTGGTACGATTCGCTGCAGGCAAAAGCGACCCAGCGATTGTCGCGCGGACTGTCAGGGCAGGTGGCCTTCACCTGGCAGAAGGAATTTGTGCTGGGCACCGGCACGGACACGTCCTATTTGACGCCGGGTAACGTGATCATCAACGACATCTTTGATTACAAGCAAAACAAGCAGATTTCACCTTTCAGCCGGCCGCTCATGCTTGTGGTGGCGTTCAACTACAACACTCCGGGATTCAAGCTCGGAGATAGCGCGGCGTCGAAGATATTGTCTTCAGTGGTGCGGGACTGGGCGATCGGTTCCGTGCTCCGCTATCAGAGCGGCGAAGTGCTTCGTGTTCCCGCTTCAAATAACAATCTGCTGAGCCAGTTGGGACGTGGACCGGAAAACAACCCCGCCGTCTGGGGCGGAGGGACGACTTTGTTTAATCGAGTTTCCGGTCAGCCTCTGCTTTTGAAAGATCCCAACTGCCGTTGCATCGATCCGACGAAGGACCTTGTGTTGAACCCGAACGCCTGGGTCGATGCGCCTCCGGGCCAGTTCGGAAAAACGGCGCCGTACCTCAACGATTACCGCTGGCAGCGGCAGCCTGCAGAATCGGTGAGCCTGGGTCGTAAC
>Ga0137397_10000145_pt1 | contig 47129 bp, 43 predicted proteins | sample czorhiz116metaG_FD_106658 | JGI IMG/M metagenome (GOLD analysis project Ga0137397, IMG submission 106658) | Vadose zone soil microbial communities from Angelo Coast Range Reserve, California, USA - czorhiz1.16 metaG | ecosystem: Environmental > Terrestrial > Soil > Vadose zone | place: USA... | reverse complement strand
CGCCGTGACCCCCGGCGCCGTCGTCATGGCGGGGGTCGCCTGGTGGCTCGCCCCGCATCCCTGGAGCCTCGTCCTGCCGATCGTCATCCTGCTCGGGCTGTCGTTCTATGCATTGCACGTCACGCAGCGCCAAACCGTCTGAGCCGATGAAGGCACAACACCTCCTGCTCGGATGGGTCGCGGCCGGCCTGGTCGCGTGGGCGGCGGTCGCCGCCGAGAACCCGCCCGCTCCGAAACAGGACGCTCCGCCGAAGCTCTCGGTGCTCCGGTGCGGCCGCCTCCTCGACGTGCGCACCGGGAGCCTGAAGGAAGGTGCCCTCGTCGTGGTCCGCGGCGATCGGATCGAAGGCGTCCTCGATCGGGGCGCGAAGATTCCCGAGGGGGCCGCGGTCATCGACCTCTCGGCCTACACGGTGCTCCCCGGCCTCGTCGACGCCCACACGCACACCTTCCTGCAGCCCGGCGACTACGACGTGCAGCTCCTGAAGCAGTCCCTGCCGCGCCGCACTCTGCAGGCGGCGGCGCAGGCGCGCGCCCTTCTCCTGGCGGGGTTCACGACGATCCGCGACCTGGAGACCGAGGGGGCGATGTACGGCGACGCCGATCTGCGCGACGCCATCGCTGACGGTATCGTGCCGGGACCCAGGATGCAGGTCGCGACGCGGGCGATCTCGACCACCGGCAACTACGCCCTCCTCGGCTACGCCCACGAGGTGACGGTGCCGAAGGGGGTGCAGATCGCCGACGGTCCGTGGGAGATCCGCAAGGCGGTGCGCGAGCAGATCCAGAACGGCGCCGACTGGCTGAAGTTCTACGGCGACTACCGCACGTTCACGCCGACCGGCGAGATCCTCGACCTGCGCGTCACCATGACCCAGGAGGAGATGGACGCGCTGGTCGACGAGGCGGGGCGCAGGCACCGCCCGGTGTCGGCGCACTGCTACAGCGACGACGCGGCCCGGGCGGCCGTGCGCGCCGGGGTCCGCTCCGTCGAGCACGGGCTGTTCCTCGACGAGGCGACCTTCAAGATGATGCTGGACAAGGGGGTGTACTACTGCCCGACCCTGACCGCCTACATGACGTCCTACGAGACGACGCCGACCCCGGCCTGGAAGAAGGTCGTCGACGGCCACCGAGACTCGTTCCAGCGCGCCCTCAGGATGAAGGTGAAGATCGCTTCGGGGAGCGACGCGGGGGACTTCCCCCCGGCCCAGGCCGGGCGCGAGCTCGAATTGATGGTCCGGTACGGGATGTCCCCGCTGAAGGCGATCCAGGCGGCGACGCTCGTCGACGCCGAGCTCCTCGGCTGGCAGGAGCGCATCGGCGCGGTCGAGGCGGGGAGGCTGGCCGATCTCATCGGCGTCGAGGGAAACCCGCTCGAAGACATCGGCGCCGTACGTCGGGTGCGCTTCGTCATGAAGGGCGGGGAGGTGTTCGCGGGCGGCGGTCCGCCTCAGTCCGACGCGTCGCGGTAGGACCGGTCGCCCGGCCGGGCGCGCCGCCTCTACGTCCCGGTCTTCGAGCGCCCGGGCTTGATCGTGCCGACGTAGTCCTTGTCCCAGCCTTCGAACCGGCGCGCCCGGTCGTCGATGATCAGGTTGGCGATCGGCTTCCCCATCAGGATCTGCGCGTACTTGAAGCCGTGCTCGTCGAGCCACGTCTTCGTCGCCACGTACTCGTCCCAGCCGCGGCCGGTCCACAACACCACGACGTGACCCTCGTCCGTGAGCCGGTTGACGGCCTGCACGGCGCCGGGGAGGGGCTTCGCCCGGGGACGGTCGCGGGGCGGGCCCTCGGGGCAGATCGTTCCGTCGATGTCGATCAGGATAACCATACGAAGTGGTCCTCCCTGGAACGGGTCATGCACAATCCGGATCGCCATTCGATCGGGCCGGCGGGAAGGGATCGGCCGAGTCTCTCCCGGAGAATGAAGCGCGGACCGTCGAGACCGGCCTCGATGGCGCAGGTGACGCCGCTGCTGAAGCGCGGGTTCACCTCGAGCAGGAAGGGACCGGCCGCGGTCTTCATGACCTGGATGTTGAGCGGGCCGTACCAGCCGGGGATCGCGGCGGTCCTGCGCGCCACGTCGAGCACCGCCTCGTCCCGCTCGGTCCGGGTGACCATGACCTCCCCCCCCGAGACGACGACACGCACGCGCGCCACGGCCCCCTGCAGCCGGCCGTCACGGGTCACGTAGGCGTCCACGCTGTACTCCGTCCCCTGAAGGAAGGGCTGGATGACGTAATCCCGCGCGCGGTTGCGGGCGCTCCAGAAGGTCAGCTCGTCCTGATCGCGAAACACGACGTGGTCGCGCGACGACGATCCGAAACGCGGCTTCGCCAGGCGCGGGAAGGCCGGGCCGTCGGGGATCGCGACGCCGTGCGAGCGGAAGAACCGGACCGCCTCCGCCTTGTCGTACACCTGCTGGCACAGCTCGGCTCGGCTCACGATCGGAAGCGCGCCGGCCCGTTGCAGCGCCTCCGACAGGCGCGCCACGGCCTGGACCGCGGGATCGATCACGGGGATGACGGCGTCGACCGGCCCCTCCTCGACGAGGCGGAGGACGAAGGGATCGAACTCCGGGCTGTCGAAGGCCGGGCCGTGCACGACGCGGCAGGTCCCCGCCGCATCGATGGCGTGCCAGGGGGACTCGTCCTCGATCGAAGCCAGGTCGATGGCCACGCTCTCGGCCGCGGCCGCGGCCCGGAAGCGGCGCATGAGACCGACCAGACGAGAGGCCCCCAGAAACAGGACGCGGACCGTCCTCACGGCGCTCCCTCCCCCGGGCCGCCGCGGCGGTGAACGGCCAGCAGGGTGCCTTTCAGATGAGAGACGCTCAGGTCGGCGCTCAGATCCAGCAGATAGCGGGTCACCTCGGGGCAGCAGACGTCGGCAAAATTGTCCCACAGGATCATGCCGGTCGGGGAGAGGAGCCGGAGCGCGTTCTCGCTGTCGATCTTCTTCGTCCGGTAGTCGTGCGCGCCGTCGATGAATACGAGATCGATCGGTCCGTCGATCCAGGCGTTGTAGCCGAAGGTCGTCGAATCGCCGAGAAGCTGCACGATCCGCACATCGGTGCGCCCCTTGAAGTAGGAGCCGGTGGAGGTGCCGAAGCGGGGCAGGAACGATTGGGCGACGTACTTGTCCAGCTCGGAGGAGGGGACGCTCGGCTGCTGGCCCACGGGCAGGTCGAGGGTGTAGACGGTGCACTCCGGTGGCGCGTTCAGCGCCATCTGCAGCGTCGTCATCCCGTTGTACGTGCCGATCTCCAGGATGCGCCGGGGACGCAGCCAGCGGATGATGAGACCGATCTTGCAGACCGACTCGACCGACACGTTTCCCCAGTGGCCGAGGAAGTTCTCGAGCCGAATCGCGCCCCGTTCGATCTCCGGTGGAAAGACGTCGCACAGCCGCACCTGGGGAATGACCCGGCGCGCGCGCGCCAGGGTCCGCTCGAATTCGGCCGCCTTCGAGCCGATCTCGCGCTCGACCACCTCGTCGGGGACGAGCCCCTTGAGGGTGAGGAACTGGGGGTAACGATCGAACACACTGGGACGGACGGACTTCCGTGTCATGGTCTTCCTCACCATCCCGAGCGGATGGCCGCGATAATCGACTGCACATCGTCGTCGGTCAGTCCCTCGTGCACCGGGATCGAAACCTGCCGTTCGTCGTAGGAGGTCTGCCCCTCGAGATCGCGGCGCAGCCCGCCGAACACCTTGTAACGGTCGATTCTGAGATGGACGACCGAGGCGGGGATATCGCGGCTCTGGAGCTTGCGGATGAAATCTTCGCGCCTTTCGACCAGGACGGTGAACAGCCAATACGCGTGGGCGCGATCGGCCGCAAGCGGCGGCAGCCGCAGACCCGCGACGTTCGCGAAGGCCTCGCGATAGAGGCGCGCGGTCCCCCGCCTGCGGGCGAGACGGGCGGGGAAGTCCTCCAGGTTCCCGAGACCGACGGCCGCGGCGAGGTCGTTCATGTGCGACTTGTATCCCAGGGTCTCGATGTCGAAGACCCGCTCCCCCAGGATCGACGGACGGCTGGCGTCGCGGTCGATGCCGAACCAGCGGCGCGCCACCGCGGCCCGCGCATCCGCGGGGGAGGAGCAGGCAAGCGCGCCGCCGTCCCCCGTAGTCACGTGCTTGATCGCCTGGAAGCTGAACGCCGTGAACCGTGAGACGGCGCCGATCGGCCGGCGGCGGTAGGTGGCGCCGAGGGCGTGGGCGGCATCCTCGACGACGGTCAGGCCGTGCTCCTTCGCCAAGGCGTTGATCTCGTCCAGGTCGCACGGATAACCGCCCCAGTGCACCGGCATGACGGCCCGTGTGCGCGATGTGATCGCCCGCCCGACCGCCGAAGGGGAGAGGTTGCCGGTCAGGGGATCGACGTCGGCGAATACCGGTATCGCACCGTGCATCAGGACCGAGAGACCGGTGCCGACGAAGGTCTGGGGGGGGAGGATGACTTCGTCGCCCGGCCCCACCCCCGCGAGCGCCAGTCCCAGATGCAGCGCGGCCGTGCCGCTGTTCACGGCGACCGGGTGGAGAATCCCGAGCCGCGCAGCGAGATCCTGCTCGAACCGGCGCGTCATCTTCCCCTCGCTCAGCCAGCCCGAAGCGAGAACCTCGCCGGCGAGCGTCCTGGATCGGGGCGATACGTGAACGTGGAAGAAGTCCATGGCTCCGTCCGGCTCCTACGAGACCGACCGGTAATAGTCGATGGTGCGCGAGATCCCGTCCTCGATCGGCATGAACCGGAAATGGGGAAACTTCTCACGGAACCGCCGGTCGTCGAGGATCTTGCTGGGCGCGCCGTCGGGATAACGCGTGTTGAACACCAGCTCGACTTCGTATCCCAGGATCTTCGCGGCCAGCGCGGCGATCTCGGCGATCGTGTGGCCCTGCTTCTGCGCGATGTTGACCGGGTCGATCTGGGGTCCGCCTTCGAGGGACTCGACCAGGACGCGGGCGGCGTCGTCCACGTAGACCCATTCGCGCACGGGTCGCCCGCTGCCCCAGATCTCGAAGCGTCGCTCCCCCGCCTTGCGGGCGCGCAGCAGCCGGATGATGATGCCGTTGAGGGCGTGCACCCGGTCGGGGTCGGAAGCGTCTCCGGGGCCGTAGGCGTTGGGGACGAGCCAGTTCACCGACCCCACGCCGTGCTGTCTCTGATAAGAAGCGGCGAGGGCGTGGATCATGCGGCGCGTCGATCCGAAGGCCAGGACCGAGTCGTGCACCGGGCCGTTCTGCCACTCCGACTCGACCTGCACGGCCGCCTCGCCCGGATAGGAGCAATTGGAGATCGGGTTGACGAGGACGGCAGAAGGGCAGACGCCCCGGAGGGCGGCGTAGACATTCAGGATCATCCTCATGTTGTCGTGGATGACGTCCGCTGCGTTCCGGCTCACGTAGTGCAGGCTCCCGACGTGCGCCGCGCAGTTGATGAGAGCCTGAGGGCGCAGGGCGGCGAGACGGTCCGTCAGCCCCTGGAGGTCCAGAAGGTCGCAGCCTTCGCGGCGGGACAGCGAAACGCCCCGCTCGCCGCGCTCCTGGAGGAGACGCATCACACTGCGACCGATGAACCCGGTCCCGCCCAGGACGACGACCGTCTTCATGCCGCCTCCACCGACCCGACGCGGCTGGTCTCCCACTCCAGGGCGGGTCGCACCACACCCGGGATCGGCCGGCCCCACCGACCGCGCACGCTTCCCGGCTCGCCGCTGTCGATCACCTGGAATGCGGCGCTGTCGTACTCCAGAAAATGGATCTGGTAGACAGGATGACCCGTGCTCACTTCCGCGACGACGCGCACCTGCCCCTCGGCGAACAGGTTGCCGGGGACGACGCAACGGCTGCGGTAGACGCCCGGCGGCTTGGGCGCCTCGTTCCTCGGCTCGCCGAACCAGTCGCAGGACACGAACAGATGCACGCCCTGGTCGTTGAGGAAGGAGAACCCCGACACCAGGACGGCGCCCGCTTTCAGATTCAAGTACTCCATCTCGACGGTCACCGGCCGGCGCACGTCCACGACGTCGCTCACGCGTCCGTCGCAGAGGACGCGAACCGACTTGAGGCGGGCGACGGCGTCGCCCGGCGCGGTCGCGGGGTCATGCCAGCGCCTCTCGGCGGAGGTGCCGAGGTCGGACTTGAGGTAATGCCCGGTGACCTGGAAGATGTCGCCGTCCATCCGGACGCGCCCCTGCTCCAGAAGGATGCCGCGCCGGCACAACCGCGTGACCGACGGCATGTGATGACTGACGTAAAGGACCGTGCGCCCTTGGCGTGCGACGTCGTCCATCTTGCCGAGACAGCGTTTCTGGAACGCCGCGTCCCCCACCGCCAGGATCTCGTCGACGAGCAGGATGTCCGGGTCGATGTGCGCGGCCACGGCGAAGGCCAGGCGCACGAACATGCCGCTGGAGTAGTGCTTGACCGGCGTGTCGAGAAACTGTCCGATCTCTGCGAAGTCGACGATGGCGTCGAACTTGGATCGCAGCTCCGCGCGCCTCATCCCCAGGATGGCGCCGTTCAGGAAGATGTTCTCCCGTCCGGTCAGCTCCGGATGGAAGCCGGTTCCGACTTCCAGCAGGCTGCCGACGCGACCGAACAGCTCGACGCGCCCGCGTGTCGGCTCGGTGATGCGCGCCAGGACTTTGAGGAGGGTGCTCTTGCCGGCGCCGTTGCGGCCGATGATGGCGACCGCTTCCCCCTGGCGCACCTCGAAGGAGATGTCCTCCAGGGCCCAGATGGTCGGCGACCCGCCGTCCCGCCCCGACAACCGCCGCAGCCGGCGCAGCGGGGCCTTCGCCACCGCCATGATGCTTTCGCGCAGGGTCGTGTAGGTCGTCGCGCGCGCGCCGATGCGGTACTTCTTGCTGACGCCCTCGGCACGGATCATCGGCGCTGTCATGACGGGGGGCCCTTCACACGATGTCCGCGAAGCGCCTCTCGACGCTGCGGAAGTACGCCAGGGCCATGAGGAGCAGGACGATCGAGGAGGTCGTGGAGACCGCGATGGGAACCCAGGGGAATGTCTCTCCCAGGAGCGACGCCCGGCAGCCGGCGATCGGCCCGACCATCGGGTTGAGCGAGTACAGGAGTCTGAAGCGTCCAGGGATCGCGTCGAGCGGGTAGGCGACCGGGCAGAGAAAGATCCAGGTCTGGATCAGGTAGCCGGTCACGTACCGGAAATCGCGATAGGCGACCGTGAGCGCCGACAGAAGGGTCCCGACCCCGATCGCCGACAGAATCGCCGTGCCGACGAACACCGGAAAGAGCAGCGCGCGCGCCGGGAGCGGCAGGCCGAATCCCAGAAGCAGCCCGAACATCAGGACGCTCGAGACCACGAGATCCGGGAGGGCGGACCCGACCGCGGCGACCGGTATGATGAGGCGCGGGAAGTAGACTTTGGAGATCAGATGGCTGCTGACGACGAGGCTCGTCGAGCTCTGCCCCGCGGCCGCGGCGAAGAAGCCCCACAGGAGAATCCCCGAGTAGGCGAAGACCGGGTAAGGGACCTGTACGAGCCGTCCCATGCCGCCGAGCCTGCCGAAGACAAAGGTGAACAGGATCATCGTAAGAACCGGCTGCAGAACGGCCCAGGCCACGCCGAGGACCGTCTGCTTGTAGCGCACCTTCACGTCGCGCCAGACGAGGAAGTACAGAAGCTCGCGGGAGCGCCAGAGCTCGAGGAGTCCGAACCCCTTCCACCCCGGGCGCGCCTCGATGACGACGAGCGGCGCCCGGCCCTGCCGGTCGGCCGATGATGCGGTGGTCACCGAAGACCGGGGAACGCTCATGTCGGAGGCATCCTAGCACCGCGCGGCCGGCTGGCTGTCCGAATCGAGGGGCCGTCAGCCCGCCCGTGCATAATCTATTGACCTGCTTCGAGATTTCAAGCCGGAGAGGGGCCGGCTGCGAGGCGCGACCCTCACCACGGGCTGGAAATCGCTGAAACGAATCACCATATTGAAACGGGACGATCTGGAGAGGGGGAGGAGCATGAAAGTCCTGGTCACCGGCGGAGCGGGGTACATCGGTGCCGTTCTCGTGCCCCACCTCCTGGAGAACGGCTGCCGCGTCAAGGTCCTCGACAACCTGATGTACGGGGGAGGAACCCTCCTGCCGAACGTGCGTCACCCGAACTTCGAGTTCGTGCGCGGCGACGTGCGCGACGAGCGCGACGTGCGCGAGGCTCTCAAGGGATGCGACGCCGTCGTGCACCTGGCGGCGGTGGTCGGATTTCCCGCCTGCCGCAAGTACCCGGACCTGGCGACCTCGGTCAACGTCAACGGCACGAAGGTGGTAGCCGACGCGGCCGGCAGGAGCCGGCTCGTCCTGTTCGGCTCGACCGGCAGCAACTACGGCGCGCTCATCGACAAGGTCTGCACGGAGGACACGCCGCTCCAGCCGCTGACGCTCTACGGCAAGACGAAAACGGCCGCCGAGACCTACATCATGGAGCACTGCACCGCGGTCGCCTACCGCTTCGCCACCGCCTTCGGCGTCTCACCGCGCATGCGGCTCGACCTCCTGGTCAACGAGTTCGTCTACACGGCCATCAAGATGCGCTATCTCGTCGTCTACGAGGCGCACTTCATGCGGACCTTCATCCACGTCCATGACATCGCCCGCTCGTTCCTGTTCGCCATCGAGAACGGACAGAAGATGCGCGGCCAGGTCTACAATGTGGGCTCGGAGGACATGAACTACAGCAAGGCGGACGTGTGCGAGATGATCCGTTCGAAGGTCGACTACTACCTGCACTACGCCGACGTCGGCCAGGACGCCGACAAGCGCAACTACATCGTCTCGTACAGGAAGATCGGCGACCTCGGGTTCAAGACGACGATCGCCCTGGAACAGGGAATCGACGAGCTGGTGCGTGGTGTCGAGGTCCTCGAGTTCAAGACGCCCTATTCCAACCTCTGAGGAAGCGCACATGCGCGACGCCCCGGTCCCGGACGCCCAGGCCTGGGACACACCGGCCCGCGAGGCGAACAGGACGGACCGGGTGCGCGTGAGCTTCGTGCTGTCCACGCGCAACCGCGCCGATCACCTGGATCGCGCCATCCGGAACGCCCGCGAGCTCATGGGCGCGGACGACGAGCTGATCATCGTCGATGGGGGCTCGACCGACGGCACGGCCGAGGTGGTGCGGCGGCACGCGGACATCGTCACGCAGTTCGTGTCCGCGCCGGACACGGGCGAGGCCCACGGGTTCAACCGCGGCCTTCTCATGGCGCGGGGCCGCATCATCAAGCTGCTCGGCGACGACGACTACCTCTACCCGGAGGGCATGCGCCGGGCGATCGCGATGCTCGAGGATCACCCCGAGATCGATGCCCTGATGTGCGGCGGAGAGGCGTGCGAGTTCGATCCTGCGAGCGGCCGGACCCGGCTGGTGGAGTACCGTTTCCTGCCCCCGGGGATGCATCTCCGCGACGACGTGACGCACGTGCTGCGCTACACGCAGTGCGGGCTCGGGCTCGTGCTGGCGCGGCGGGTGCTCGAACGGGTGGGTCTGCTCGATACGTCCTTCCGCGCCGTGGACACCGATTACATGGCCCGCCTCATCCGGAGCGGTGTCGACTTCCGCTATTACAACGTCAAGCTGTTCCGCCACATCACCCACCCGCACTCGGGTCAGAACCGGGAGGCCGAGTCCCTGCGCGATCGAGCGCGGGTCCTGCTCGGCAGCGGTGCCTTCCCGCGCATCGACGAGGCGAGGAGTCCGTCGGCGCTGGCGCAGGCGCTGGGACTCGACCGGGTTCCGCGCGGAGAGGCGCTGGCGCTCCTCATCTGGTACGCCGAGCGGTTGCGGCGCGGGCGGCTCGGATTTCTGCTCTCGTGGATGGCCTGGGGAACGCGCGCGGCGGCGGGGGTCTTCAGGGTCTGCCGCGGAGTCGCGCGTCGGATTCTACCGGCCGGCATGATGCGCGGTCGGAGGGATGTGGACCTCGCCGTCGAGCCGGAATGGGACGGCAGCCTGCGTTGAACGCGCCGGTCCTGGTTCTGGGGCCGGTGGAGCCGCCGATCGGCGGCGTCAGCCGGTATTGCAGGAGCGTCACGGATCTGCTGCGGCGGGAGGGGACCGGTGCCGTGCAGCTCGATCCCGGCCGCCCGGGCACGACCGCCTCAGAATTCCTGGCGCGGGCGCTCACCTGGCCTGTGCGGAGGGCGCTGGGCGCGTCGACCTTCCCCGTCCTGAGAGCAGTGCGGAAACACAAGGCGCGACTGGTTCTCGACAATCGACAGGTTCTCTGGCGCGATCCGGCGGAGGCACGGGGCCTCCGGATGTGTGTGCGCGTTCCGTATGCGCTGGCCATCCACGACGGGGCGTTCCCCGGGTTCGTGGAGGCTCTCGGTGAGCGGAGGCGGCGCGGGCTGTCGCGCGCGCTCGAAGGTCTGTCCGGAGCGTTGTGCATGAGCGACGCGATCGTCGAAGCCGTTCTCCGGACGGCTCCCCGGGCGCGCGCCCGCCGTATGAGTCCCTTGCTGGAGGCGCCGGCCGGACCCGGGGCCCCGCTGCCGCGCGATCTGGAGGCCTTTTTCGGGATGCCGGGGCCGGTCATCAGCGGCAGCGGCGCGCTGCACCCCCAGTACGGGATCGAGGAGCTTCTCGCGGCCTTCGCCGAGCTTCGGAAACGCGGCCGTCCCCTCCGCGTCGTGATCCTGATCGGATCGTTCGCCGAGGAGCCCTCGACACGCGCCGCCCTGGCCGAGGCGCGGGCTCGATTCGGCGATGGAGCGATCCTCGTCCTCACCGATTTTCCGGACGGCGCGGCGGTGATCGCGCGCTCCCAGGTCTACGTCCGTCCCTCGCGGATCGACAGCTTCGGGATGGCGCTCCACGAGGCGCTGCTGTCGGGCGTCCCGGTCGTCGCCTCCGAGCATCCCACGCGCCCGGAGGGTGTCGTGACCTACCGGCCGGGGGACGTCGGCGCCCTGGCGCGGGCCATCGAGGCGGCCCTCGTCCCCGCGGCGAGATCGGCGGCGGCCGAGCGGGCGCCGCGGCTCCGCGAGATGGTCGAAAGAAACAGCAGGGAGACTCTCGAGGTCCTGAGAGCCCTCGTCGGACACTCTCCTAGCGCGCCGGCCGGTATCCGGGGCCGCGCAGGATTCGACCGGGCAGGCGGCCGGTGATCTTCCCCTGGTCCACGACCAGGGTCCCGTTGACGAAGACCTCGACGATCCCTTCCGAGAGCTGGTGCGGCGCGTCGAACGTGGCCCGATCGATCACCTTCCCGGGGTCGAACACGGTGATGTCGGCGAACGACCCCGGACGCAGCAGACCTCGGTCCCTCAGCCCCAGCTTCTGGGCGGGAAGGGACGTCATCTTGCGCACCGCATCTTCGAGACGCAGGAGCTTCTCCTCGCGGACGTAGCGCCCGAGGACGCGCGGGAACGTGCCGTAGGCGCGCGGGTGGCAGTTGCTCGCCCCGAGCACCCCCTCGGGGGACACACCCGCGTTGTCGCAGTTGAACGCCACCCAGGGGGTCGTCATCGCGGTGCGGACGTCGTCCTCCGACATGGCGAAGTAGACGCAGTCGACCGATCCGCTCTCCTCCACGAGCAGATCGAACATCGTCTCGATCGGGTCCTTGCCGCGCAGGGCCGCTATGTCCGACAGTCTCTTCCCCTGGTACTGCTTGTTCGCCTGCGTCCTTACGCCGACGACGAGCACGCCGTCCGGCCCCCCGACGTTGTGGAACAGGCTCTCCCACCCTCCCGAAGGGTTCTCGACCTCGGCGCGGATGCGGGCGCGCTCGGCGGGGTCCTTCAGGCGGGCCACGAGCCGGGCCACGCCCCCTTCCGAAGCCGTCGGCGGCAGACTCGCGGCCAGACCGGTCGACGACGCGGGGTAGGGATAGATGTCGGCGGTGATGTCGATCCCGCGTCCGCGGGCGCCGTCGATCTCCGCCACCACCTCCTTCATGCGCCCCCAGTTCTTCCGCCCCGCGCACTTGAGGTGCCAGACCTCGACCGGGATCTTCGCCTGCTCGCCGATGGTCTCCGCCTCCTTCAGGGCCGTGATGATGTCGTCCGCCTCGTTGCGGATGTGCGAGGCGTAGATGCCGCCGTACAGGGACGCGACCTTCGCCAGCTCGACGAGCTCGTGCGTGTCCGAGAAGCTCGCCGGCGGATAGATGAGGGACGAGGACAGGCCGAACGCCCCGGCCTCCATGGCGCGCGCCACATGGCGCTTCATCGCCTCGAGCTCGGCCGGTTCCGGCAGCCGGTTGTCGCTCTTCAGGACCGCCTGGCGCACCTGGGTCGCCCCGACGAGGTGGGCGAAGTTGATCGCCGATCCCTTCGCCTTGATTCGCCGGAAGTAGCCCTCGTAGTCGCGCCAGTCGACGGTGAGCTTGTACTCGGCGATACCCGGCAGGAGGTCCTCGATCGTGAAGGACGTCTGCGGCGCGACCGAACCCCCCTCGCCGGTCAGCTCGGTCGTGATCCCCTGCGTGATCTTGCTCTGCACCCGGGGGTCGACGAGCACCGTCAGCTCCGACTGCCCGAGCATGTCGATGAACCCCGGGGCGATCACCAGGCCGCGGGCGTCGATCGTCCGGTGGGCGCCGGCGTCCTTCAGATTGCCGATGGCGGCGATGCGGTCGCCGCGGATCGCGACATCTCCGGCGAACCACGGATTGCCGCTGCCGTCCACGATCCGCCCTCCGCGCAGCAGGACATCGTAGGTTTCCTTTGCAGCGACAGACGGCGCGCCCGGCTTCGTGACCGGCGCGGGAGCCGGGGCGGCGCCCGCGGCGGCGAGTGCTGTGAAAAGGACGGCCCAAGGGGCGAGCGCGCGCGGGACATTCCGACCTGTCATGAAAGGGCCTCCTTCTCCATCGCGGGGCCGGCCACGACCAGCACCGAGCGATCCGGAGTCAGGTACGTCCGGGCCGAATCCTCGACGTCGTTCCGCGTGACCTTCCCGATCAGACCGGGCAGTCTCTCAGGGTAGTCGATCCCCAGGCCGTGGAACTCGGCGTCCGCGAGGACGGCCGCCGCTTCGGGATTGGTCTCCATCCGCCGGGGAATGGAGGAGGCGAGCGCCTGCCTGGAATCGCGCAGCTCGGAAGGGGTGACGCCGCGGCGCACGATCTGCGTGATCGTCCGCCGCATCAGATCGATGGCACGCCGCACGCCGTCCGGCGCGACCCCGGCCCGGACCGCGAACGGCCCCGCCCCAAGACCCGCGGTGAAATGGGAGTAGGCGTAATAGGCCAGGCCGGCCCGATCGCGGATCGCCTTACCGAGACGCCCCCCCAGACCGAACTCCCCCAGGATGCTGTTGAGGACCAGGACCGAGGGGAGATCGGGGGCCAGGCGCCTGAGCCCCCTGAAGCCGAGCGCGATATCGGCCTGGGTCTTCCCCGCGATTGACCGGCCCACGACGACGGCCTTCTCGGGCGCGGGAGGATCCGGGATCGAGACGCGCGCCGGCGGCGCGGTCGTTCCGCCGCGGGCAGCGGGCGTGGCCCAGGACCCGAAGACCCTCGCCGCGAGGTCGAAGACGCGCGCCGGATCGAAATCTCCGGCCAGCGACAGGATCGTCCCGCCGGGGCGGTACCGCGCGCGGTGGAAGGCGGCGAGATCCGGGCGATCGATGCGGGTCACGCTGTCGCGTGTTCCCAGTCGCGGGTGGTGGTAGGGGTGGCCGGGAGGGAAGAGGGCCGCGTGCAGCTCCATCTCGGCCACTGCGGCGGTATCCTGATCGCGCTCGGCGATGGCGGTCAGGGCCTGGTCCTTCTCGCGGCGGATCTCGGTCTCCGGAAACGTCGGCTCCGCCGCGATGAGGCGCACCCGCTCGAGAACACCGCTCAGGTGCCGCGACAGGAGTCGCAGCTCGATCTCGGTCGTGTCGCGACGCGCGGAGGCGGCGTACGCCACGCCGAGGTCGTCGAAGAACGACGCGATCGCCTCGCCCGGCAGGGAGCCGGCTCCGCGGTCCAGCAGGTCCGCGACCAGCGCCGCGGTCCCTTCCCTTCCGGGAGGATCGAAGGCCGCCCCCGCCTCGAGGACCAGTCGCACGGCCACCGAGCGCGCCGCGCGGTTCGGCCGCGCGATCACCACGAGGTCGTTGTCCAGGCGGATCTGGCGCGCCGAGCTCATGGGACGGCGGCGCCCGGGAGGGCGGCCGCAGCCGGGGCGGGGGGCGGCGCCGACGGCAGGAGAACGCCCACCGTCCTGCGATCGCGGCCGAGCCGCGCGCGCGCGAAGGCCGTCACGTCGGCGGCCTTGACGGCCAGCACGCGTCGCGGCAGGTCGAAGAACAGACGGTGGCTGGCGATCGTCTCGAAGAAGCCGAGCTGGTGGCCGAAGTCGGTCGTGCTCTCCGACTCGAGAGCGTGCCGCGCCAGGAACTGGTTCTTGGCCCGCTCCAGGTCCCGCGCCTCGATGTCGCCGCGCGCCAGGCGATCGATCTCGGTGGTCAGGACGTCCTCGAGGCGCGCCGGGTCGACCCCCTCGTTCGCCGTCATGGCGATGCGGTACAGGTAGGGGTGACGGGACGGCAGGACGAGGGTCGAGACCTGGCCGGCAAGGTTCCCTTCGATCAGGGTCCGGTACAGGCGCGACGACTTGCTCGGGCCGCGCCCGTCGTGGCCGGACCAGACGTTGACCGTCGGGCCGCCGGCAAGGATCCCGTCGGTGACGAGAAGAGCGGCGAAGTCGGGCTCCGCCGCCGCGGGGGCGTGAAAGGCGACATCGACGTAGACCGCCCCGGAAGGGCGCCGCACCAGGAGGCGCCGCTCGCCCGATTGCGGCGGCTCGACCGTCCGCACGGGCGGCGGTTCCTGCCCGCGGCGGACCCCTCCGAAGTGGCGGCGCACCAGACGGAGCGCCGCGGCCGCTTCGAAGTCTCCGGCGGCGACCAGGATCGCGTTGTTCGGCACGTAATAGCGGCGGTAATGCCCGTAGAGATCATCGCGCGTGATCGCCTTCAGATCCGACAGGTAACCGATGGTCGGCCAGCGATAGGGATGGGCCTGGAGCGCCGTGCCGGTCACCTCCTTCTCGAGGAAGGAGCGCGGGTCGTTCTCGCCCCCCTGCAGCTCCGAGATCACGACGTTCCGCTCGTGCTCGACCTCGGTTGTCGAGTAGAGGCACTCCGTCATCCGGGACGACTCGAGGCGGAGCATCTCCTCGAACGCGTCGCTCTGCACCGTCTCGTAATAGGTGGTGACGTCGAGCCAGGTGTAGCCGTTCCAGGTGCCGCCCGCCAGCTCGACCCGGCGGATCACGTCGTCCTTGGGGATGCGGCGCGTCCCCTTGAAGTTCATGTGCTCCACCCAGTGCGACAGACCGGTGATGCCGGGGCGCTCGTCGCGCGAACCGACGCGGTACCAGCACCAGACGGAGACGACCGGGGCCTGGCGCATCTCGCGCAGCAGGACGACGAGCCCGTTCGGAAGACGGACCGCGCGCACTCCGCCGCCGCGGGCCGCTGCGGTCATGCCCGCGCCTCGCGCGAGAGCAGGCTCCGGGCTCCGCTGGGCTCGACCTGATGAGTCTCTCTCAAGGGGCTCCTCGGTACGGGGGGCCGGGACACCTGGCCCGAGTCGCGCGGGGTCCGCGCATGGTAATACACGCCGACAGCGCGCGGCAACCGGGGAGTTCGCGGGTTCGGATTAGAATGACGGAGAATCGGGAGGTGGATCGCGTGTCCAGAGGCTATGTCCCATTGGTCGAGGTCCGCCGCGGCGAGATCGTCGAGTCCGTCCATTTCGGGGCGATCGCGGTGGTCGACGCGCTGGGCAGACGCGTCGCGGCCGTCGGCGAACCGACGCAACCGGTCGTGCTGCGCTCCACCGCGAAGCCGGCGCAGGTTCTGCCGCTGATCGACTCGGGGGGCGCGGAGCGCTTCCGCTTCAGCGACGAGCAGATCGCCGTGATGATCGGATCACACGGCGGCGAGCCGTTCCACGTCGGCGCCGTCCGCTCGATTCTCGAGACGATCGGTCTCGACGAGAGGGCGCTGCAGTGCGGCGCGCACGATCCCTACCACCGGCCCTCCGCCCGCGCCCTCCGGCAGAGCGGCCAGGAGCCCACGCCCCTGCACAACAACTGCTCCGGGAAGCACGCCGGCATGCTGGCGCTGGCGGTCCACCTGGGGGCCCCGATCGATCGTTATCTGGAGCCGGGACACCCGGTGCAGGAGCGCATCCGCGCGCGCCTCGAGTCCCTCGCCGGTCTCGCGCCGGGCCCCGCGCCCAGCCTGATCGACGGCTGCTCGGCGCCCACCTTCGCCATGCCGCTGGCCGGTCTGGCGCTGCTGTACGCGCGGCTCGCGGCGCCTGCCGGACCCGCGGCGGACGCGGACTCCTCCGTGCGGCGTGCGGTCGCGGCCATGCGCGGCCACCCCGAGATGATCGCCGGCACCGACCGGTTGTGCACCGCGCTCATGCGGACCGGCCGCTCCGGTCTCATCGCCAAGATCGGCGCCGAGGGGATGTATGCCCTCGCCTGGGAACGGGGCGGGACGGGGTACGGCCTGGCTCTCAAGATCTCGGACGGGGAAGGGCAGCGATCGAGGCACAGCGTGGCTCTCGAGGCGCTGCGTCAGCTCGAGGTCCTCCCGGCGGAGGAGGCCTCGAGCCTGCGCGCACGGTTCGTGGACGAGATCCGCAACCACCGCGACCTGGTCGTCGGCAGCATCCGCACCACCTTTCGGCTGGCCTGAGGGATGGTATAATCAACGTTCGCGTGACAGGCTGAGGAGAAACACCTTGCGGGGCGTGGTCGAGGTGGACGACGGCAATTTCGAGAGCGAGGTCCTGCGCTCGACCGTCCCGGTTCTCCTGGATTTTTCCGCGGAGTGGTGCGCGCCCTGCAAGAGGCTGCAGCCGATCGTCGAGGCGATCGCGCAGGAGTACGACGGCCGCCTGAAGGTGGCGCACCTGGACATCGACAAGGCGCAGTCCACCGCCGTCCGGTACGGCATCATGTCGGTCCCGACCGTCCTGCTCTTCAAGGGAGGGAAGGTTCAGGACCAATTGCTGGGGTACGTGCCGAAAGACAAGCTGATCGAGAAGATCAATCCGATCCTGTGAGAGATTCCCTCTGAGCGCCATCCTGCGTCGGCCCCGGCTCCTGAGTGTCCTGGCGGGAGGTGCTCTGGCGATCCTCCTTCTGCCCGCGGCGCCTCTGCGGGCACAGAAGATGCCGACCCTCGGGCCGCTCGCCGGAAATCGTGTCGGCGACCTCGCGCACGATTTCACGCTCAAGGATCTGAACAACCAGAAGCACACGCTGAAAGAGCTGCGGGGGAAGCAGGTGGTCCACGTCGTCTTCTGGGCGACCTGGTGCGTCCCGTGCCTGGAGGAGATCCCGGCGCTGCGCACGATCCAGGAGAAGTACCGCGATCGGGGCGTTCAGATTCTCGGGATTGTCGTCGAAAGGGATCAGACGAAGGACGGCGTGCGGGCCGCGGCCCGCGACATGAAGATCAACTACCCCATCCTTTGGGACGACGGCGGCGAAGTCCAGGATCGTTACAAGGTCGAGTACATTCCGCAGAATTTTCTCATCGGAAAAGACGGCGTGATTCGCTACGCCGGCACCTTGCTGCCCTCCAATTACGAGGCGCTCCTCGAGGCGTTGTTGAAGGACGATGCCGCCGCCCGGACCGCCCACCGGTAGACCGGGTCCCCGGCACCTGATCCCGCCGCCGCATTGACGCTGCCCCCGCCGGAGATTAAGATCTTCGGGTGAACCGTCCGGAACAGGCCATTCTCGTAGGGCTCTGCCGCAATCGCTGTGACCGCGCCGAGGTCGACGAGCACCTTCTGGAGCTGGGTCTTCTCGCGGAGACGGCGGGAGCCCTGGTCGTCGGCACGGTGGTCCAGGATCGGGGCCCCCTGCACGCGGCGACGCTGGTGAGACGCGGCAAGGTGGAGGAGCTGGCGCTGATGGCCCGCGCGCGCCGGGCCGATCTGGCCATCTTCGACGAGGACCTGTCACCGGCCCAGGTCAAGAACCTCGAGAAGGAGGCCGGCGTGAAGATCCTGGACCGCTCCGGCCTCATCCTCGACATCTTCGCGCGCCGCGCCCGCACGCGCGAGGCGCGCACCCAGGTCGAGCTGGCGCAGCTGCGCTATCTCCTGCCGCGCCTGACGCGTCAGTGGACCCACCTGTCGCGGCAGGACGGCGGCATCGGGCAGAGGGGCGTGGGCGAGACGCAGCTCGAGATCGACCGCCGCCTGATCCGCAGGCGGATCGCGCGCCTGGCGTCGGACCTGAGCAGCATCGAGACCGAGCGCGATGAACGGCGCAAGAAGCGCTCGGCCGTGCCGCGCGTGGCGCTCGTCGGCTACACGAACGCCGGCAAATCGACCCTCATGAACCTGTTGACCGGTGCCCGTGCGCGAGTCGAGAACCGCCTCTTCTCCACGCTCGATCCGCTGGTGCGGCGCTGCGAGCGCGGCGGGCGTCCGTCCTTCCTGGTCGTCGACACGGTCGGGTTCATCCGCAAGCTGCCGCACCACCTCGTCGCCTCGTTCCGCAGCACGCTCGAAGAGGCGGCCGGCACCGACCTCCTCGTGCACGTCGTCGACTCCTCCTCCTCTTCGCTGCAGGACCAGATGAGGAGCACACGCGACACCCTGGAGGGCCTGGGGCTCGCCGACGACCCGCGTCTCGTGGTGTTCAACAAGATGGATCTGGCCCCCGCGGACGCGCTCGACAGGCTCAGGCGCGAGTATCCCGAGGCGGTGTTCCTGTCGGCCCTGGACCCCTCGCAGGCGGATCGGATCGAAACGCGCGTCCGGGCGGCCCTGCACGCCTCCAGGGCCGCCGGGCCGCCGGCCCCCGTCGCGAGGTCGCTCGCGCCGGTCTGGGTCCTCGGCCGGGGGGGTGACTCGTGAGGACACGGAAGAAGGAGACCCGCGGCGCCGGCCACGGTCACGCCCGCCTTCGCGTCGGCGTGATCTACGGCGGCCGGTCGGTCGAGCACGAGGTCTCTCTGGTCTCGGCGCGGGCCATCATGCAGGCGCTCGACCCGCGCCGGTACGAGGTCGTCCCGATCGGCATCACGCGGCAGGGACGCTGGGTGCTGGCTGGAGCGCATTGGACCCTGCCCCCCGATCCCTCGGTGCGGGGGCTCGTGCGTCTGAGGAACGGCGGGCGGGCGGGAACGGCGCTCGCCTCCCTGCCCAGGGCGGCCCTCAAGTCCGCCGCCGGGCCGGGCCGCGACCCGGGGCCGCTGGGGCGACTCGATGTCATCTTCCCCGTCGTCCATGGCATGGGCGGAGAGGAGGGCACGCTACAGGGGCTCCTCGAGCTGGCGGACATCCCCTACGTCGGCGCGGGTGTCCTGGGCTCGGCGCTGGGGATGGACAAGGCGATGATGAAGGTCGTGTTCCGCGAGGCCGGTCTCCCGATCGTCGATCACCGTGTCCTGCGGCGAAGCGACCTCGAAGCCGGGCGCGACCGCTTCGTCCAGGCGGTCGAGGAGGCCTTCGGCTATCCCTGCTTCGTGAAGCCCGCGAACGGCGGCTCGAGCGTCGGGGTCAGCAAGGCGAAGCGGCGCGCCGATCTCCTCGAGGCCATCGATCTGGCGGCGCGCTACGACCGCAAGATCATCGTGGAGCGAGGCGTCGACGCGCGCGAGATCGAGTGCAGCGTCCTCGGGAACGACGAGCCGGAGGCCTCGGTGCCGGGGGAGATCGTGCCGGGAAACGAGTTCTACGATTACCGGGCCAAGTACATCGACGAGAACTCGCGCCTGCTGATTCCGGCCCCCTTGAGCCCGGAGCAGACACAACGCGTCCGCGACCTGGCGCTGCGCGCGTTCCGGGCCCTGGACCTCTGCGGCATGGCCCGCGCCGATTTTTTCCTCGACCGGACGAGCGATGCCCTCTTCATCAACGAAGTGAACACGATCCCCGGGTTCACGCCGATCAGCATGTATCCGAAGCTGTGGGAGGCGAGCGGCGTGCCGTTCCCGGCCCTGGTCGATCGGCTGATCCGTCTGGCCGTCGAGCGGCACAGGGAAAAAAAGAGCCTGATCACCTCCTACCGGCCCGCGCGGAACGGTCGCCGCTCCTTGACAAAAGGCTGACGCCGTTCTATTTTTTCCAGGGTACCCCGGGGAGGCTGCCGGCCGCGGGGCGCCGTCGCCAACGATGCTGGACACCAACGTTCTCGTTCTCAACAGACTGTTTCAGGCCATCCAGGTCACCACGGTCCGCAAGGCATTCTGTCTCCTCTACAAGGGGCATGTGCGCGCCGTGGCCTCCGATTACACGACATACGACTGGGAGGACTGGGTGGACGTCCCGCCCCAGCCCCACGAGGATTCCATCATCACGCCGACGCTGCGCATCCGCATTCCGCGCGTCGTCCTGCTGGTGGATTTCGATCGGCTGCCCCGGCACGAGGTCCGCTTCACCCGGAAGAACATCTTCTATCGCGACCGCAACCGCTGCCAGTACTGCGGCGAGAAGTTCCAGACGCGCGATCTCAACCTCGACCACGTCGTGCCGCTGTCGCGCGGGGGAAAGTCGACCTGGGAGAACGTCGTGTGCTGCTGCATCGCCTGCAATTCCAGGAAGGGAGGCCTCCTCCCGGAGGAGGCCGGCATGCACATCATCCGTCCGCCGGTGAAGCCGCGCTGGCATCCGCTCGTCAAGATCTCGTTCACCACCGGGCAGTACGAGGTCTGGAAGAACTTCCTCGACATCGCCTACTGGAACACCGACCTGCGCGAGACCTAGAGCCGCGCTCCATCCACGGCCGTTTCCTTGCAATGCCCTGGATCGTGTGTTAACGTCCGGACATGTCCTCCCACCGCCCGCAATACAGCCCTCAGATCGGTCTCGGTGGTCGCATCACCCCGGGTGTGAAGGCGCTCCTGATCGCGAACGTCAGCGTGTTCGCGCTCCAGGTGCTGGCGCAGCAGATTGCCCGGACGGACGACGTCGAGCAGATCTTCGGTCTGCTGCCGAACATGGTTCTGCACAATTTGCAGCTCTGGCGCCTGGTCACCTATATGTTCCTGCACTCCACGAGCTGGCTCAGCCACCTGCTCCTGAACATGCTCATGCTCTGGATGTTCGGGACGGAGGTCGAGCGCGTCTGGGGGACGCGCGAGTTCGTGAAATATTACTTCCTGTGCGGCATCGGAGCGGCCATCACGACCTGCTTCGTGTTCAGGGACAGCAACACGATCGGCGCTTCGGGCGCCATCTTCGGGGTGATGCTGGCCTACGGTCTGATGTACCCCAATCGACAGATCTTCTTCTGGTTCATCTTCCCCATGCGGGCGATCAGCTTCGTCCTTCTGTGCACGGGGATCGAGCTGTTCTCCCTCCTGGGCCTGCCGGACAACGTGGCGCATTTCGCCCACCTCGGCGGGATGCTGTTCGGGTACCTGTACCTGAAGCGCGCCTGGCGGCTGAAGGAAGTCTGGAACGAGCTGCGCTGGCGCCTGCGCCGGCGCCGCTTCCGTGTGATGCGCGGCGAGGACGATCACTACCCCTACCACTGAGGGCGGGGGAGCGCTCTCTCCGTCAGAAGCAGGCGATCGGAAGGTAGGATGCGGCCAGGTCCGTGCCGAATCTCTCCGCGACCCGCGCGGGGAGGTCGACCCGCTGCAGCAGGCTGGTCCGGCCGTTCGCGAAGCGGAACACCAGCGCGCTCTCGAGACCACGCGCCGGTATCACCAGGACGATCCCCCGGCAATCCCCGCCCGAGCCGACGGCCCAGATGACCGCATGCGTGCGGTTCCCCGTGACCGGCACGTCCACGGCTCCCAGGATGATCGGTCGAGACCCGCCTCCGCCCCCTTTGACCCCCGTGACGGGCACGTCCGTGGCGCCCTGGATCGAGAACCCGCCGCGCGTACGCTGAGGCGCGACGTCGCGACCCGCGCTTCCGAGGTCGAGCGTCTTCGGCGCCGCGAACAGCCGCCCCGTCACGAGATCGAGCGGGGCATACTGGTAGGTGTCGGGTTGTCCGTAATAGAACAGGAACGACCCGGCCAGGGAGGTGCCGATCCGCGGCTCGTAGTTGTTCCCGGGCCCGAACGTGAGGTAATGGACATTGGTCCAGGCGCCCCCCGCGAAGCGGGCGTAGGCGATCTTGCGGAAGGACCCGTCGAAGCGGCTCCAGACCAGGACGGCCGAACCGCTTTCGTCGAGCGTGAGGGTGGGCTCCGCGTCGCGCGCCGCGTCCGCCGTGGTCGGCACGAGACCCAGATGGGTCCCGGCGGCGTCCATCAGCGAGTAGCCCAGGGAGGACGATTCCCGGCCCCCGCCCGGACGGGCGCAGCCGCGCTGCTCCCAGACGGTGAGGGACGCGCCGCCGGCGATCGTGACGGAGGTCGTGGAAGCGAACGCGGACAGGCTGGTGGCGGCACACAAAGCGAGAGCCGCTCCCACCATCCCGATCGCTTTCACCCGGCCGATGCCACGCACGCGTCCGCTCCTAGAAGGGGTTCTTGAGATTGATGATGTTGCTCACGTCGAACGTCCTCAGGAACTGCTTCAGCACCGGCAGGTGCGGGTAGAACTCCTGGAGCCTGTCGAAGTAATGATCGCTGCGCTCTTCGTTGCCCATCAGGAGGTTCACCTCGCCCAGCAGGTAGTAGCAATTCTTGACGATGTCCTTGTAGTCCTTCTCGGTCGCGATCTTCAGAGCCTTCTCGCCGTGCTCGTCGGCCTGTTTCAGCTCCTTGAGCTGCATGTAGGCGAAGCACAGGTCCTGGTAGCACTCGACCAGGCACCGGGTGTTGCCGTTGGCGAGCGAGATCTGGAGCGCCTCGAGGATGATGGCGATTCCCTGGCGGTAGCGCTTCTTGAGCAGGCTGCAGTACCCCAGGTTTTCCTTGATGTAGTCGACAGGGTACGCGGTGCCGAGGTTTCCCTTCTGGCCGAGCGTCAAGGCGAAGCGGTACTCCGCCATCGCGTCGTCCAGGTAGCTCATGTTCATGTAGATGTTGGCGATGAGGTTGTGGCAGGTCGCCTTCCAGGTGTAGTCGTCGATGGTCTCGCTCGCCCGGAGAGCGCGCTTGGCATACATGAGCGCCTTGTGGAGGCGCCCCTGGCGGCGCAGGGCGCTGGCCAGGTTCGACGAGGCGATGAAGATGATGTTCGGGTCGGAGCTCTTGAGCAGGATCTCGCGCAGGCCCTTCTCGGCCTCCTGGATCTGCCCCTGGGAGAGGCGTGCCGTCGAGAGGTTGCACAACGCCCTGTGGATGAGGTGCTGATCGTTCAGCTCACGGGCGATCTGCAGGGCCGCCTCGAACTGCTCCTCCGCCTGGCGGAACTCGCCGCGCCGCACCTGCAGCGTGCCTTCGGCGGTCAGCTCCGAGTAATGCGCCACGCGATCCGTGGGCATGGGAGGCTCCTCAATTGTCCTTCTTGATCTTTTCGTCCCGGACCTTCTCTTCGGTCTGCATCTTGAACAGAATGAAGGCCTGCACCTCTTCCTGCGCCCGCGGGGAGAGTCTCTGGTACTGGCGCAGAAATTCGTACTCGCGCTCCCGTGTCGCGCCCGCCGCTCCCTCGTTGAAGAAATCGGAGATGTTCATCTCGAAGATCGAGAGGATCTTGAAGAGAGTCTCGAGGCTGACCTTGTACTCGCCGTTCTCCATGCGGCACAGATCGGATTGCTGGATGCCGATGCGGTGCGCCAGATCGGCCTGCGTGAGCGCACGATCCTTGCGCAGTGACCGGATCCTGGACCCCACCAGGAGGGACTGTCTCTTGAATTTTGACGTAATCATGCGGTCTATCCGCGATTCTTTCGCTGAAACACTAGAAAAACAAGGTACTTGAAGCCGATGTTGGTAACCCAAAAAGTTCTTGACACGCTTGTCGCGCAAACATATACTTGCGTCGTCAGCTCACACAGCCACAGCCATTCGCCGCGTCAATATCTTGATGAAACCGTCGAGACGAAGCGCGCAGCCGATTGCCATTCAACATTCCCCAGCGCCAATCGACCCGGGGTGCAGGTGTCTATCGACGCTTGTGTCATCGAAGGGGACCCGTGTCTTCTGGCCTGAGCCCACGAGAGTGACCTAAATGTATGGTGTTACAAAATCGAAGTCAAGGGAAAAAGAGGTCACCCGGCGCTGCCAGGCGGGCGATCAAGGAGAAGGACGAGCCTGATGGCAAATCGCTCTTTTGAAAGAAGTTCCTGCGTCTCCAAGTACCTACAGGAAATCAGCGAGTTCCCCCTCCTGACAAAGGAGGAGGAACACGACATAGCCGTCAAGATGGAAGAGGCCGGCAAGGACGGCTCGTACCACGACCTGGTCAAGTCCAACCTCAGCTTCGTCGTGAAGATCGCCAGTGAATACAAGAACATGGGCCTTCCCTTCGAGGACCTGCTGAACGAGGGGAACATCGGTCTGATCGAGGCCGCCCACCATTTCGACTCGTCGCGCGGCACCAAGTTCATCACCTACGCCATCTGGTGGATCCGCAAGTCGATCCTGAAAGCGCTGTCGCAGCACTCCGCCATGGTCCGCATCCCCAACTACCAGCTCAAGAAGGTCCGCAACGTGCGCAACACCGAGCGCATGCTGGCCCGGGAGCTGGGACGGGAAGCCGACCGCGAGGAGATCTCCAAGGAACTGCGCGTCACCATCGCCAAGATCGACGAAATCCTGCAGATGAAGATGCGGGAGCTGTCCCTGGACGAGAAGGTGGGGAAGGACAAGGACACCCCGATCTCGGATTACCTGGTGGACGGACGATCGATCAACCCCGAGGACGAGCTGATCAAGAACGAGAGCCAGGGGGTCATCCGCATGGCGCTGCGCAGCCTGAGCGACCAGGAGCAGACGGTCATCATCAATCGCTTCGGGCTGGAAGGGGGGCGCGTGTTCACGCTGAAGGAGATCGGCGAGAAGCTCGGCGTCTCGCGCGAACGTGTCCGCCAGATCGAAAACCAGGCGAAGAAGCGTCTGCGCAAGCTGATCGCGCGCCAGCAGCACCCCGAGAATCTCGCCGCCCGGGGGGCCAGGCTGCGCTCGTCGGGCTCCGACCCCGCGCCCGCGGTCCGGATCCGATCGAAGGAGTCGATGTCGCACTGAGGGTCACGGCGCCGCCCTCCCCGGGCGGACCGAAGGCGGGTTTTTCCAGGATCCCCGCGGCGGGCCGAACGCCGCGGGGATTCCTTTTTGAAATGCCTTCGATCGCTGTGCTATTCTGCGGTTCATGCGTCTGACGCGCGATCAGGTCGAGGCGATCTCCCAGCGGATCGTCCGCGGACTCATCAAGGACGAGATCATCGCCGCGGACCGTCCGGAGGCGGCCATCGACCTCCTGGCGGGCGTGTTCCTGGCCGATCTCGCGGCCGAGGACCGGCTCAACGACGAGGTCCACGAGCTCCTCAAGAACTACTCCGAAGAGATCAGCCGCGGCATGGTGAACTACCAGGAGCTGTTCCGCAAGGTGAAGTCGAAGATGGCCCGGGATCGCAAAATGGTGATCTCGTGAGACTCAGCCACGAGCGCTGCGTGCACCTGTCGCACCTCTTCGTCAACGCCCTCGAGGACGAGGAGAGCGTCGAGTTCCTGCTCGACCCGAACGACATCCGCCAGAGGATCCTGCAGATCCTCGAGGCGGAGCTCGTGAAGGAAGACGAGATGGAGGAGGCCATCCGGCGCAAGATCGCCCTGCACAAGCGCGACGTGCCGGAAGGCAGCGCCGAGTGGGATCTCCTCTTCCGCAAGTACTACGACGAGGAGATGAAGAAGGTGAAACGGGTCCGCGAGTAGGACGCATCCGCGCCCCGCCTCCATGATCGCCCCGCGCCAGGTCGTCGTCGGCACCGCCGGACACATCGATCACGGCAAGAGCCTGCTGGTGGAGGCCCTGACCGGCACGAATCCCGACCGCCTGAAGGAAGAGAAAGAGCGTGGCATCACCATCGACATCGGCTTCGCGAACCTCGTCCTGGACGACGGCACACGGGTCGGGTTCGTGGACGTGCCGGGTCACGAGCGCTTCGTCAAGAACATGCTCGCGGGAGTGGGAGGGATCGACCTCGTCCTGCTGGTCATCGCGGCGGACGAGTCGATCAAGCCGCAGACGCGCGAGCATTTCGACATCTGCCGCCTGCTGCGCATCCCGGACGGCGTCGTCGTCCTGACCAAGAGCGACCTGGTCGAGCCGGACATCCTCGACTTGGTGCGCCTGGAGGCGCGCGAGTTCGTGGCAGGCTCGTTTCTGCAGGCGGCGCCCATGGTCGCGGTCAGCAGCCGGACCGGGACCGGGCTCGAGGAGCTGACGACGGTGCTGCGCGATCTGGCGGGACGGGCCGCCGGGCGGGCTCCGCACGGTCTCATGCGTCTGCCGGTGGACCGCTCCTTCAGCATCAAGGGATTCGGCAGCGTCGTGACGGGGACGCTGATCGCCGGCACGATCCGCGAGGGAGACGAGGTGGCGGTCCTGCCGCAGGGGACGAAGGCGCGCGTCCGCGGCCTCGAGGTCTTCAACCAGCCGACCGCGATCGCGCATCCCGGTCAGCGGACGGCGGTCAACCTGCAAGGTGTCGAGGCGGGGGCGATCCAGCGAGGAAACCTCCTGACCGTTCCGGGAGTCCTCGAGCCGTCGTACATGCTCGACGTCGAGCTGGAGACGCTCGTGGCGGATGAGGCCGCCCTGCGCGATCTCGCGCGGGTGCGCTTCCACCATGGCACGCTCGAGGCGATGGCGCGCGTCAAGCTGTTCGAGGGCGGGACGCTCCCTCCCGGTGGCCGTGGTTTCGCGCAGCTCCGCCTGGAAACGCCGCTGGCCGCGCTGCCGGGTGATCGCTTCATCCTGCGCCGCTACTCTCCGCCGATTACCATCGGCGGCGGCACGATCCTGCACACACGCCCCCCCAAGCTGAGGCGCTCGGCGCCCGGGGCCCGTGAGCGCTTCGCGCGCCTGAGCGATCCCTCGCCCGTCGTCCGGCTGCGCGCCCTCGTCGACGAGGCGGGGGCGTCCGGTGTCGACGCGCAGGACCTGAGATCGCTCACCGGCCTGGAGCCGGTGGAGACCGCGCATCTCCTGGAGCCGGTCGTGCGCGCCGGGGAGATCGTGTCCCTCCCCGCCGCCGCGACGCGCTACGTGGCCGCGGAAGCCTGGAGCGATCTCGAGGACCAGGTGAAGGCGACGCTCGCGGAGTTCCACAGGAAGGAGCCGCTCAAGGAGGGGTTCCCCCGCGAGGAGCTGCGGACACGGCTGTTCGCCCGGCTCCATCCCGACGTCTTCAAGTTCATCCTGACGGGTCTCTCGCAGAAGGAGGCCGTGCGAGTCGAGAAGGACCGGGTCGCGCTCGCCACCCATCGCGTCGCGCTGACGCCGAAGGAGGAGGCTCTTTTGGAGCAGATCGAGGCCCATTACTCCTCGTCGGGGACCAATCCGCCCGAGCTCGACGAGGTGGTCGCGTCGCTGCACGCCGACCCGACCCAGGCCCGGCGGCTGTTCCACCTGCTCCTGCTGCGCGGGCGGCTGGTGCGCATCCCGGACGGCAAGGTGTTCCACGCGCGGGCTCTCGACGATCTCAAGCGCCGCCTCTGGGAGCAGCGCGCGCGCGCACCCGTCATCGACATCTCGGAGTTCAAGGAGCTGAGCGGCACCAGCCGCAAGAACGCCATCCCCCTCCTGGAGCATTTCGACCAGACGCGCGTCACGCGACGCGAGGGAAACAAGCGTCTCATCCTCCCGCCGCCCGCGGACGCACCCTAGGAGCGTCTGGGAGGCCGGCTGATTGACTCCCGCTCGCACGGGGTCTAAGATCAACCGTCTGGGGGTGCTACCAATGGGTCCGATTGGCTTTCCCGAGCTGATACTCATCTTGATCATTCTGCTTCTCATTTTTGGAGGCAAGAAGATCCCCGAGCTCGCCCGAGGTCTGGGCAGCGGCATTCGAAACTTCAAGGACGCCATGCACGAGGGGGAGCGCGGAGACCAGAAATCAAAAGATACCAAGGACAACTGAAGGCCGATCACCGCCCCAGCTTCGGTTCGAGGCGGGAGCGGGCGTAGAGAGTTGCCCGGTCCCCCCACCCCGCCATGTCGAGCAGCCCTCCTCTCCCCACTCCGACCCCTCCGATCCGGGAGGAGATCGCCCTCCAGAGGGCGACGGTCGCCCGGCTCAAGAAGGACATCCTCGGGATCGACCGCAACGCCCGCAGGCGCTACATCCGCGAGTTCCACGAGGAGTTCTCGCACCTCGAGGGACCCTCGTCCTTCGACGATCTGGTCGTCGCCTGCTTCAAGGCGGATCTCGTCTACATCGGTGATTACCACGCCCTGCCCTCCTCGCAGGAGTTCGCCGCCCGCCTCCTGCGCGAGATCGCCGATCGCGCCAGCGAAGTGGTTCTGTGCCTGGAGATGGTCTACACGCGCAGCCAGAAAGTCCTCGATCGGTTCATGACAGGGGAGATCGGCGAGGAGGAGTTCCTGAAGGGGATCCGCTACGACCTGGACTGGGGCTACGACTGGAAGTCCTTCCGGCGGCTGTTCGACGTCGCCCGCGAGCGCGGGATCGCTGTCTTCGGGGTCGATTGCGAGCCGCGCAGCGGCCTGCGCTACATCGGAAAGCGCGACATGCACGCCGCGGCCCGAATCGCCGAAATCGTGCAGCAGCGTCCGCGCGCCAAGATCGTGGTTCTGATCGGCGAGTCACACCTGGCGCGCAACCATCTGCCCCGCAAGGTGACCGACAACCTCAAGCGCAGAGCCCTGGAGCGCCGCGGTGTCATCGTGCTCCAGAACCTGGAGGAGATCTACTGGCAGCTGGCGGAGCGCGGTCAGCAGCAGGCTGACGTGGTGACGCTCGGTCCGGATCGCTTCTGCGTGTTCAACACCAGCCCGATCGCCAAGTACGAGGCCTACCGCCAGACGCTCGAAGCGTGGCAGGGGGACCCCGAGGACCAGGGGGACGTGGACCTGTCCTCGACCGTCTACAGCATGATCGACACGATCCTGAGGTTTCTCCGGGTCGACAAGTACACGCACGTCGTGAAGCGCAGCGGTCGCCCCGGGGACTTCCTGATCGACATCTACCCGGAGGTCTATTCCGGGCTCGACGACAAGGAGCTGAGACACCTCCTGCAGGCCCACGAATTCTCCGCGGAGGAGGTCGAGGAGATCGCCGATCACGTCGCCAACCGGGGCTCGTGCTACGTGCCGCGCATGAACGCCATCTTCATCGGACGGCTCAACCTGGTGCACGCCGGCGAGGAGGCGGCGCACTTCGTGAACCTGGCCCTGAAAGGGGAGGTCTACGACGACGCGCCGCGCGAGATGCCGCAGCACGACCTGTTCTACAACGGCGTCCTGGAGGAGGCGCTCGGGTTCTTCGGCTCGAAGCTCATCGACCCGGGACGCAACCACTTCTTCGAAACGGCGTTCTACCAGTACTACCGCAAGGACAGGGAGACCATCGAGCGGGAGACCGCGTACACCTACGAGGACTTCAACGCGATCATCCACTTCATCCTGCTGCACAAGAAATTCGAGCAGAACTACGGGACGTACGAAGACGTGCCCCCCGAAATTCTGGCCGGCATCCGATCCGAACCGCGCCGCGCCAACATCCTCATCCACGAGCTCGGATATTTCCTCGGGCAGCAGCTGCACGACGCCTATCGCGCCGGTGTCATCGACCGTCGCGACATCGCCCGCCTGTTCCGGGATTCCTTCCGCGAGAGCGGCAGTGCCCTGAAGACCTACCTCGATCTCACCGAGCGCGTGCGGCCCGCCCTGCAGGAAGGGTCGACCCCGCAGCCGTCGCCCGGGGATGGCGGGTCAGAGGCCCCTTGATGTCGCGGGGATCTCCGCCCGCCGGAACAGGACGCCGGTCGCCGAGCTGAACAGCAGCAGGGACGGCACGGCCGCGAGATAGCCCAGGCGCACGAGCTCTTCGAGGACCTGCAGGGCCTCGTCCGGACCGCACCCGAGCCTCGAGGCCGTGTCCTCGGCCACCAGACTGGCGGCACGCGACGACGCGAGGAGAGCCAGGAGATCGCGGCAGCGGCGGTGCAGCGTCATGCGAGCGTCGCGGCGCAGGCGGAGATCGCGCACGACCGCGGCCGCCAGGATCACGGCGGCGCGCCCGGCCAAAGGATCGGGGCTCTCGAGAAAGATGTCGAAACGATCGAGCCGTTCCCGGACCGCGCAGGTGAGGCCGCTGCAGCGGCGGAGACCCAGAATGCCCACGAGGATCTCGATCGCCACGTGCTCGATCAAGTGAGCGGCGGCGAGACCGTCCCGAGGGTCGGTCTCCTCCGGGGCGACCGCGGTCTCCGGGGCGGCCCGCGCCCCGTCCTCGAGAAGACGCCGGATCCCGTCGCCGTCGCCGCAGTCGTGCTCCAGAAGACGCGGGCAGAGGCCGAGGAGGGCTTCGCGTCCCTCCGGGGAGAGGGGGAACGAGGTTCCGCGCAGATCGGCCCCCAGGTCGATCGTCATCCTCACGCGCGGCAGACCCGGCACGAATCCGGGATGCAGCGGCGAGACCTCCGGAAACAGGCCCACGCGCACCTCGCGGATGTGAATCGAGTCCGCGGGCGCCTCGTCGCCGGGCGGGGCCGCCGGCGGTTCGCCCGGCCGGGGGCCGGGCGGACGGCCGCGCAGCTTGTCACGGAACGGTCGAAGCAGCTCGTCGCTCACGGGTTTCTCCTCGGCGGCGCGCAGGGTCAGCGTCCGGAGTTCGGATCCTCCAGATCGAGCATGCCCTGCAGCACGACGCGGTACTCGCCGCTCTCGCGGTCGACCATCTCGACCTGGGCGGCGGCGCTCACCGAATGGATGATCAACTCGCCGATCTTGGTGCGCAGCGTGGCGGGCGACGTGGGCGAGGCTTCGAGCGTGGGGAGATCCGACAGACGGAATCGCTGCATCGGGTGGAGCCTCCTGGGTTCAGGTCTTGTCGAACGGCGTCTTCTCGGTGTCGAGCGTGCCCTGCAGCACGATCCTGTACTCGCCGGTCTGCGGATTCACGGACTCGATGCGCACTCGCGCCGACGTCGAGCTGATGAGCATCTCGCCCAGCTTCGCGCGCAGCCCCGCGGCCGAGGTCGGCGCGGTCTCGAGAAGCGAAAAATCGTCCAGACGGAACCGGGTCATTCGTCTATCCTCCTTTCAATCCGTCCCGCGGTCGGCGGGGCGGGACGCGACGATGCGGGGCCGCCGGTACAGGCGACCACCCGCCGGTAGCCCCTGGAGATCATGTCGAGCGGCGCCCGCGCGAGATCCTTTTCCAGCCCCTTCTCGATCTCATCCACGAGGTCGTTCAGGATGGTCGCGCCGGTCGTGCCGGTGCGCTGCGGCATGATCGGCTCGATGACGGGAGCGATCCCTCCCTCATGATTGGGCCCCAGGAGCTCGGCCATCTCCAGAGGGGACACCGGACCGGACGGAGCCGCGGGAGCGACGACGACCGGTATCGAAAGTGCCGCGGGCGCGACCGCCGGTTTCGTCCCGGCTCTTCTGAAGTGGGGGAGAGCGGGCAGAGGGATCCTTTTCAGGTCGGTCGTCGCTGGAATGCCCGGCGACGTCCTCGGGCGCGGCCGGCGTTCAGTGGTCATCACGGACCCTCCTGGGGGCCGGGTCGCCCCCGGGCGTCCTGATCTCGGGCGTTGGAGTGGCCTCTTCGTCGGCGGTGCTTCCGGTTTTGGCGGGAGCCCCGAAGGACCAGAACGATCCCGGCAGCGTGCGGCGAGGTGCTGTGTCCTGCGCCGGGAGAGAGGGCCGGGGCTCGGTCGCCGGCGTCGCGGCCGGCCAAGGCGGATCCTCCGTCGCGAACGGATCGGGACGGACCGGATCGAGGATCCGATCGGCCACCGAAAACGACAGCCGCCCTGAAGGAGTCCTGGACGTGAATCCCATCCAGGTCACCAGCGCCACGTCGTCCACGAAGGGGTCCATATCGTCGACCCGGCGCTCCGGTCCCTTCGGCGCCGCCGGCGCCGAAGGTCCCTTCCTGCGCCGCGCCGCGCGCGGCGTGGGCGGGGGCTTCGTCGCGGGTCCGCGGGCCTCCTGCACGACCGCCACGATCCGCCGGGCCAGGGGCAGGGAGACGCCGCTCGTGGACGCCAGGAGATCCGGACCCGCGGTGGCGATGGCCGACTCGTCGCCGTACCCCGCGCGCGCCAGCCGGTCCAGGACCTCGCGACCGAAGAGCTGGACGAGCAGGGTCAGGCCGGGCCGGTCGCGACTGTCGCTCGCGCTCATCGTCTTCTTCTTTCTTCCGTGAGGGTCAGCATTCCGCCACGACCTCCGCGGCCAGCGCCATGTAGTCGCGGCAGCCGCGGGCGTTCGGGTCGTAGTCGACGATCGGCACGCCGAAGCTGGAAGCCTCCTTCAGCTTGACGTTGGAGTGGATGACGGTCCCGAACATCGCCTCGCCGAAATAGCCGCTCAGGTCCTTGAGGATCTCGCGGCCGAAGGCCGTCCGGCGATCGTACAGAGTGGCCAGCGCCCGGATGCGCGGCGCTCCGCTCGCGGCCCCTTCGATGAACTCCAGAAGCTGGCTGACGCCGTACAGGGCGAAGAACCCGGTGTCGACCGTGATGATCATCTCGTCGGCAGCGCGCACGGCATTCGCGGTCAGGAGACCGCCGGTGGGCGGGCAGTCGATCAGGACGAACTCGTAGCGTCCGTCCAGAGTGCCGAGCGCCCGCTTCAGCGTCTCCTCCCCGTGCGGCAGCAGCTGAAGCCGCTGCTCGGCGAGGAGCAGCCGCGGGTTCGAGGGGGCCAGATCGAGATTGTCGGACACCTTCCTGACGACTCCCTCGAAGCCGCCGCCGTCCAAAAGGGCGTCGTAGACCGTCGCGCCCTCGAGGTCCGGCCGCCCGCGGCTCAGGCCGAGGGAGGCGTGGGCCTGGGGGTCGAGATCGACGAGGAGGGTCCTGCGTCCGAGCCGGGCGAGGCAGGCCCCCAGGTTGATGGCTGTCGTCGTCTTGCCGCAGCCCCCCTTCTGGTTGGCGATGGCGATCACGCGCATTCGGGTCCCCGATCCGACTCTCCGGCTGCAGAACGCCGGCTCTCGATTTCCAGGAGAAGCGCCCGGCCCACTCCGCGCAGACAGGCGGAGGCAGGCGCGGCCGGCTGGTTGAGAAGGATCGGGATGCGGGCGGCCACCGAGGTGCTGACGCGCGCGTCGTTGAGCACATGACCGAGATACGTCAGGCCGCGTTCGAGGAAGCGCTGACTGACGCGCTCGATCCGGGAGAAGACCTCCAGCCCCTCGACGGCGCTGTGCGCGCGGTTCACCACGACGAAGATGCGCGCCGAACGATTGTTGCGGGACACGTTCTTGATGACCGCGTAGCCGTCGGTCATGGCGGTCAGGTCCGGGCTCGTGACGACCAGGATCGCTTCGAAGGCGTACAGGAACGAGGTCGTGGCCCGTCCGATGCCGGCCCCGGTGTCCACCAGCACCACGTCGGCCCTGTCGCCCGTCGCGTCCAGGGCGGCCACCAGGCGCCGCAGGCGGCTCGCGTGCAGGTCGGCCATCTCCGGCCGGCCCGACCCGCCGCCGGCCAGCCGCACCCCGAGCGGACCGTCCTCGGCGATGTCGTCGATCGTCGCGCCCGCTTCGATGACGTCCATCACCGTGCGGCGCGGCTGCATGCCGAGGAGCAGGTGCAGGTTCGCGAGCCCCATGTCGGCGTCGACCGCGACGACCCTCATCCCGGACGCGGCCAGGTGGACGGCCAGATTGCTGGTGAGGATCGATTTCCCCGTCCCGCCCTTGCCGCTGGTGACGCAGACGACGATCGGACGCGGACGGGCCGCCGGGGACGCCTCCTTGACGAGGGTCAGCTCCAGGGGTCTTGTCTCGGGAGCAGCGAATGGCGAGACGCCGAGATCGTACAGGCCGCGGCCCAGCCGGCGCCTGGTCAACCGTTCCTCCTCACGACGATCTCCTGCCGCGATCGAGCCTCTGGCGCTCGAATCGCTCGAATTCCTCCAGCTCTTCCATCGTCAGCGTCTCGAACGAGCCGGGGAGCGCCGGCTCAGCGTCCGAAGGGATCGGAGCGGGCGGCGCTCCCGCCTCGTCCATCTCCCAGGGGAACCGCTCCTCCGGCCCGTCCGGCCACGGCATGTCCGCCGCCTGCTCGGGTGCCATCGTCGGAGCCGGTGTCCCGGACGCATCCTCCGCGTCGGCCAGGACCGGACGAATGCCGCGGGACACGGTCTCGGTCTCGCCCGACGGAAGCACACCTTCGGGCCAGAACGGCTGCCGGGTTTCCCGTCCCGCTTCGGCCTGGTCTCGCGGCTCGACGCTGTCGAGACCGAACAGAGTCGCCGCGGGCTCGACGATCGCCCGGCGGTCCCCGTCGCCTGCGTCAATTTCGCGCGCCAGGCAGGGCGTGACCCGGACCGACAGCAGGGACAATCGGCGAAGGAAGTGATGGCTGAACGAGGGGGAGAGGAGAAATCCGATTGCCGGACGTTCGGCGTCGACGCCTCGCTCGGCGAACAGCCGTCCGAGAAGATCGCGCTGGTCGGCGGCCCAGAGATGACCATCGAGGAGCCGCGCCAGCGCCGCCTCCGGGTCCCCGGTGGCGATCACGACGAGGGCCAGACTCCCCGAACGGTCGACCCCGATCGCATCGAGGCTTGCCGTCGGTCCCGTCCTGATGTCGAAGTCGAAAAGGCTAAGGTCCCGCTGGATGACGGAGGGGTCGGACCGGATCAGGGCGCGGATCGACTCCGGGGTGCTGCTGGAGCCGGTGGGGACGCGCGATGGCAACGCACGCCTCGAAGCGCGGGAAGCGCCTGCGATGGCGGCCCGGACACGGCCGGGCCGGTCACCTGGCGACGCTGTGGACGCTCACGTCTTTGGAAGCGTGCCGCCAGTCTGCTGGTCCCGCGCGGGGCCTGCGTAAAGTTTTCGCTCTGAGGGATCGATCCGACCGTCCGCCGCGCGGTCTATCCAATTGACCGACAAGAGCTTCGGTCGGGTGCCATCGTAAGCGAGCGGCGCTCGCGAAGTCAAGCGAGATGGCGGACGGAGAATCTTTTCCGGGGGCGCATAAGTCATATACACTGATACGCATCACCAGGACAAGGTTGGGGGACCGTTCGTCCGGGAGCGAGGGGGTGTCCGATGGGAGTGCCCAACCAGGAAGTCGAAGTCAAGGCAGACAGGCTGCTCTTGAGGCGGATCCGCCGGCAGCTGCGTAAAGAGAACGCCTTCGTTCACCTTCTGCGTGTGGTCACGTCGGCCTCCAACGAATCCAGCACGATCGAGGAGGCGCTGCAGACGACTCTCGACGCCGTCTGCGGCCTCACCGGCTGGCCGGTCGGCCACGCCCTCCTGAGGATCGACGAGAAGGACGAGCTCGCCTCGGCGCGTCTGTGGCACCTCGACGGACCGGAGCGCTTCGAGTCGTTCCGCAAGATCAGCGAGGCCCTCACGTTCGGCGGCGGAGTCGGTCTCCCGGGCCGGGTCCTGGCGGGCGGTGCCCCGATCTGGGTCTCGGACGTGACGATGGACACGAACTTCCCGCGCAACCGGATGGTGCATGACCTGGGGCTGAAGACCGCCTTCGCCTTCCCGATCCTGGTCGGCCGCGAAGTCGCGGGCGTGCTGGAATTCTTCCACACTGAGAAGGTCGAGCCGGACGAGGCGATCCTGATGATCATGAAGCAGGTCGGGGTGCAGCTGGGAAGGGTGGTCGAGCGCCGGCGCGCCGAGCAGACGCTGATCAGCCTGGCGCAGGGGATCTCGCCGAAGCAGGGGGAGGACTTGTTCCGTTCCCTCGTCCTTCACCTGGCAAAGAGCGTGAAGGCCGACTATGCCCTGGTCGGCGAGCTGAAGGAGGGGAAAGACGCGATCCGGACGCTGGCCGTCAGCGCGCAGGGAGAGATCGCCCCGAACTTCGAGTACGACCTGGCGGGCACTCCGTGCGAAGCCGTGATCGGCCGGACCTTCTGCTCGCACCCGCGAGACGTGCAGGAGAAGTTTCCACGGGACCGCATGCTGGTCGACATGAAGGTCCAGAGCTACGTCGGGACACCGCTGTTCGATTCGCACGGCCGGGTCCTCGGGCTCCTCGTCGCGCTCTGGTGCCGGCCCCCCGCCAACATGCAGGTCGCCAACTCGATGATCCAGATCTTCGCCGTGCGCGCCGCGGCCGAGCTGGAGCGCAAACGCGCGGAGGAGACGGCGGAGAAGCTCGCCGAGGTGCCGCGCGCCAACCCCCACCCGGTTCTTGAGTTCTCCGGCGACGGCACGCTTCGATTCTGCAACGCCGCGGCGCACGTGCTGGCGCGCTCGCTGGGAAAGGACGACCCGATCCACATCCTTCCCGCGGACACGGCCGGGATCGTCAGGAAATGCCTGGACACGGGGAAGAACGGGCTCGTCGTGGGCACGCCCGGGGACAATCGGACGGTCATCTGGTCGTTCATCCCGATCGTGAAGAACGACTCGGTATTCGCCCACGCCTTCGAGCTGACCCTGTTCCTGGACCTGCACGAGGAGATGCGCCGCATCGGCGCCGTGTCTCGGAGATCACGCGGAGGAGGGCACGCGCACGGCCTCCGCGGCGGCTCCGGGCGCCGGCCCTCCAAAGAACGCGTCCACTGACACGGCGTCCTGCGCGTCCATCCCTGCAACGACCCGACCGCCCCCCGCGGAGAGGCCGCGGCGCACGCGTTCGCATTGACTCCGTCGGCGGGGCGGATGCATGATGACCGGGCGAGGCTCAGTGACTGCGCAGCGCCGGAAACCGATGAGCTCCTCCGCGGAATCCTCCAGGCTCCTGTTCGAAGAGAACGCCTGCCCGATGTGGATCTGCGACTCGAAATCGTCCGCCTTCCTGGAGATCAACGCCGCGGCCAGCGCGCTGTACGGATACTCGCGTGACGAATTCCTTGCGCTGACCCTCGAGAACATCCACCCGCCGGACGACGCCCCGCGCCGTCTCAGCAGCGGCACCTGGCGCCACCGGCGCAAGAACGGCAGCGTCATCGAGGTGGAGGTCAGCGCCAGCCGGATCGAATGGGACGGCCGTCCGGCCCGCCTCGCCGCGGTCCGGGACTTGAGCCCGCAGGCGAAGGCCGAGAGAGCCCTGCGGGAGAGCGAAGAGCGCTTCAACCTCGTCAGCCGCGCGACCAACGACGTGGTGTGGGACTGGAATCTGGTCGCCGACAGGGTCTGGTGGAGCGAGGGGGTCACGACGGTGTTCGGCTACGCGCCCGAAGACGTCGGCCCCGGCGGCGACTGGTGGAAGGAGCGCATCCATCCCGACGAGCGGGACGCGATCCTCGCGGCGACCCAGCGGTCGATCGATACCGGAGAGGAATTCTGCGACGAGGAGTACCGCTTCCGGCGGGCCGACGGCTCCTACGCCCTCGTGCGCGACCGCGGCTACGTCCTGCACGACGCGGACGGCAGGGCGGTGCGCATGCTCGGCGCGATGACGGACATCACCTCCCACCGCGAGGCCGAGAAGGCCCTGCGCGAGAGCCAGGAGCTGATGCAGCAGATGAACCAGGCGATCCAGGACGTCTTCTACGTCAGCGACGCCGAGACCAACGACATCATCTACATGAACGCGGCGTTCGAGCGGATCTGGGGGGTCAAGGTGGACGCGGTCCAGGGCCGCCCGCGCTCGTGGCTGGACAACGTGCACCCCGACGACCGCGAGCGCGTCGTCCGCTCGCTGACCGACTGGCGGCCCCGCGGGGACGCCCCGGAGTGGAACGAGGAGTTCCGGATCATCCGGCCCGACGGCGCCGTGCGCTGGATCTGGGTCCGATCCTTCCCGATCCGCGACGCCGCGGGGGAGATCGTGAGGTTCGCCGGTGTCGAGAGGGACGTCACCGAGCGCAAGCGCACCGAGGACACGGTGCGCTCGCTCCTGGCGATCACGAGGCAGCTCAACTCGACCCTCGACGTCGACGCCTTGATGGAGGCGCTGGTCCAAGAGACGCTGCTGCTTCTCGACGCAGAGGGGGGCTTCGCGGGCCTGATGACACCCGAGGGGATGACCTGTCTGAAATATTTCACCCGGGCCGACGTCATCCCGTTCCCGTATCGGTGGCCATCCGGGCGCGGCCTGCCCGGGTGGGTCGCGGAGCACAAGGCGCCGTACGTCACCAACGACGCCGTCACCGACGCGCAGATGGATCGCGACCTGCAGCGTCGCTTCGGGATCCGAACGGCCCTCTGCACGCCCCTCCTGGACGCGCATTCGGTGGTCCTCGGCTTCATCCAGATCCACAACAAGAAGGACGGGTCGGAGTTCGACCACTCGGACGAAGTGAAGCTGACGGCCGTGTCGCGCGCCGCCTCGGTCGCGGTGCAGAACGCCCTCGCCTACCACAAGCTCCAGCAGACCGCCGAGGCGCTGCGCCTCGCCGAGGAGAAGTACCGAGGCATCTTCGAGAACGCCGTCGAGGGGATCGGGCGGACCACGCCGGAGGGTCTCATCCTCGCCGCCAACCCGGCCTTTGCCCGCATGCTGGGGTACGACTCGCCCGAAGATCTGATCGCCCACATCTCCGACATCGGCCGGGTCTACGTGGACAAGGGACTGCGCGCCGAGATGCAGCGCATGATGGAGAAGGAGGAGGCGATCCAGGGGGTCGAAGCGCAGGTGCGCCGCAAGGACGGCACGCCCATCTGGCTGTTGATGAACCTGCGCGCCGTACGGGACGAGCAGGGACGCCTGATGCACTACGACGGCGTCGCCCAGGACATCACCGCCCGCAAGAAGACCGAAGAGGCGCTGCGCGAGGTTTCAGGGCTGCTCCTGCAGTCGCAGAACGTCGAGCGCCGCCGCATCGCCCGCGAGCTGCACGACAGCACGGCGCAGAGCCTGGCGGCCCTGGGCATGAACCTCAGCATGGTCGGCAAGGCGGCGGGCAGCCTGAGCGCCGTGGCCCGCAAGAAACTGCGCGACAGCATCGAGCTGACGCAGCAGTGCTGCCGCGAAGTGCGGACCCTGTCGTACCTGCTGCACCCGCCCGCCCTCGAGGAAGGGGACCTGTGGTCGGCCGTGCGCTGGTACACGGAGGGGTTCGCCAACCGCAGCGGCATCCGCGTCGATCTCACCCTGCCCAAGGCGCAGAGCGCCGGCCGGCTGCCCGAGGTGGTCGAGACGACGTTGTTCCGGATCGTGCAGGAGAGCCTGGCCAACATCCACCGTCATTCCGGCAGCCGCCGGGCCCGCATCCGCATCGCCAAGAGCCGGTCACGCGTCACGCTCCTGGTCCGCGATGAAGGGCGGGGCCTGCGCAAGGCGGTCGGCCGCAACACCCGCGACCCGGCGCTGATGGGTGTCGGCATCGCCGGCATGCGCGAGCGCGTCCGCCAGCTGGGCGGGGAGATCGCGATCGACTCGAGCGGGCGCGGCACCGAGGTCAAGGTGATGCTGCCGCTGCCGCGGGGGCACTGACGATCCGCGGCGTCCGTCCGCTGGATGGGCGCCTTCGTCGCGGGAATCACATCCCTTCTCAGCTCCGAGATTTCAGGGACCGGCGTCCAAACTGGATCGGAATTCCGAAGTGGCGCATGCGACGATAGAGTTTGGGACGTGACCAGCCGATAAAGCGAGCTGCCTGCGTCTTGTCGCCCTCGGAATTGTGGAGGGCTTTCTCGATCATGAGCTGCTCGCCGCCCTTGCCCGCGCCCGAGTACTCTCGCGATTCCTCGGTGATCATCACGTGGCGGATGCGGTCCGGGAGCTCGGTAGCATCAATCCGGTCGCTCTCGCTCAATGCAACCGCCCGCTGCACGACGTTTTCCAATTCCCGAATATTGCCGGGCCAATCGTACTCCCCCAACAGTTCGAGGGCGCCGCAGGAGAACGCTCGACGTGCTAGGGCGGTCTCCGCTGCAATGCGGTCCAGAAAATGATCGACCAGGGCCGGGATATCCTCTTTGCGATCGCGCAGAGGTGACAGGTCGACGGTGATGACGTTGATGCGATAAAAAAGATCTTCGCGAAACGTCCCTTCTTTGATCAAACCGTGGAGACTGCGGTTAGTCGCGGAAACGATCCTGACATCGACGCGGATGGTCTCCTTCCCACCTACCGGACGGACCTCCCGTTCTTGCAAGGCGCGCAGAAGCTTGCTTTGCATTCTCACACTCATGTCGCCGATTTCGTCGAGGAAAAGAGTGCCGCCGTGCGCCAGCTCGAGGATCCCCTTGCGGTCGCGATCGGCACCCGTGAACGCTCCGCGGACATGACCGAACAGCTCCGACTCCAGCAGGCTCTCGGAGATCGCGGAACAGTTCTCTGAGAAGAATCGTTGAGTCTGGCGCCCCGATTTCTGGTGGATGGCCCGTGCCACCAACTCCTTTCCCGTCCCACTTTCTCCCTGGATCAGCACTGGCAGAGTGCAAGCAGCTGCCTTCGTGATGAGATGATGAACGCGTCGCATGCTTTCGGTCGACCCGATGATGCCGTCGGAGCCATCCTGACCAAGGATCGTCGCCACGATTGGGCCCCTTGATCCCCCCTCTTCCTCATGGGAGGCCAAACCGTAATCAGCAATCGTGGTGCCGCTGTTCGGCAGCGTAAGGATCGACTCGAGACTCCCAACCGGGCGGGGACTGCCCGCGCGACTTGCGCCCTCGGGGCCACGTGCCTGAGGAAGCCCATAAAGAGCCTTCCTGCTCAGCGTGACGATGATGCGCTTAGTCGCTTCCTCGAGCATCCGCAGGTCGGCGAGATCCATGAGGCTTTTCAGTGACTCGTGCCGCTCACTCAGTGTTCGCGCCTGTCCACCCAGCCTTCGAAGATCCTGAAGCCAGGCATCTAGGTCCAACCTCTTGTGCGGATCAGTTGTCATCCAGCGTTTTCTCCTTCTGCTTCATTTCCCCGGCCATGGACACGGCTCTCAATTCGGTGCCTGTGCGCCCAAATGAATTTGCTTCCCGGCCGGTGGTGGGGCTGAACAAAGCAATTGTGGTACCAGTGAAGACAGAGAGTGCGATGACTATCTTGAGTGGGAGCAGGGCCTTTACTTGCTTGCGGATGCGCCGAGGGATCGGCGGGGTGACACCAAGTGTCACTCAATCAGCGACGGTCGATGTGTCCCATTGTGGAAATCGGCCGCCTGCAGTGTCACACAGTATCACACGGTCTGCCCGTAATCGGTGGGGATGTCGAACGCTTTCATCTTCCTGTAGAGCTTCTGGCGGTTCCAACCGATGAAGCGCGCAGCCTTAGCCTTGTCGCCCGCGAAGCGCCGCAGGGCCTCCTCGATCATGATTTGCTCCCCGGTCTTGTGACCGTCGCCATTGCCATTCGTGGGTGTGAGCCCTGCCGCAGAGCGGATCATCCCAGGGAGATCGTCCACGACAATGACATCGCCTGGCGTAAGGACCAAGAGGCGCTCCAGGACGTTCTCCAGCTCACGAACGTTTCCCGGCCAGTCATAACGACAAAGCGCCTCCACAACCCCCGGCCTTAGACTTCTCGGTTTACCAGAATCGCGAACGTGCTTCCTGAGGAAGTTGTCGACCAGCAGCGGTATGTCTTCACGGCGCTCGCGGAGTGGCGGAACTTCAAGGGTAACAACGTTCAGTCGGTAGTACAGGTCGGTCCGAAACTTCCCGTCCTTCATCAAGGCGCCAATATCGGCGTTCGTCGCACCCAGCACCCGGATATCGACCTGCCGTGGCGTGTTTTCCCCAACTCGCCGAATCTCGTGTTCCTGCAAGACCCGCAGGAGTCTCGCCTGTAGCGCCAAGCTGGTGTTCGTGATCTCGTCGAGGAAGAGCGTACCGCCGCTCGCCTCCTCAATTAGACCCACCCGGGTCTTCTCGGCACCCGTAAATGCGCCCCGAACAAATCCAAACAGCTCGGCTTCGAGTAGATGTTCCGGGAGAGCTCCACAATCAATCGCGACGAACTTCCCCTTTTGACGTGGGCCGTTGTAGTGGATGGCCTTCGCGACCAGCTCCTTCCCAGTGCCGCTCTCTCCGACGATGAGCACATTGCAGTCGCTGGAAAGCACGCCGGAGATCGACTCACAGAGCTTGTGCATTGCGGGTGCAGCACCGATCAGATTGTCGAATCGATTTCTCCCCTTCACATCTCTTCTGAGTCTGTCGTTCTCGGCGCGCATGTTTCCGAACTGTCGCGCGTTCTCAATCGCGATCGCAGCCTGGCTCGCGAATGATTCCACGAAGGTCCTCTCCTTGTCCGTGAACATTTGCGCCGCCTTGCGCGTATCGAGATAGATGACGCCCACTGTCTTGCCAAGGTTTCGCATAGGAACACACAAGATCGACTTGATCTCGTGAATCACGAGACTCTTGAATGCGGACAGGGCTGGGTCGGTTCCGACATCGACCTTGAGGAGGGTGTGCCCTTCAGCGACTTGTTTGATGACCGAGCGACTGAACGAAGCAACACCGTCCAGACTCTCCCGATCCATGCCGCGAGCGCAGGCCAGCTGCAGCTCTCCACTCGCCTCGTCCTGAAGGAAGACCATGCCCCTTTCCGCCCGGACGTTCTCAATCGAGAGATCCAGCAGACTCGCCAACAAGTCGTTCAGATCGAGAATCGAGGTTAGCTTCTGACCTATGATGTTGAGCGCATTCAGCATCCTGCGCGAGATCTTTTCGCTACGACTCATCGCGGCAATGTCATGCCGCGCTCTCTTGCCAACTTGGCTACGCAGGCGTTCGTGCCTGGCGAGGACCTCACGGATCTCAGGCTGCCCGAGGAACGGCTCGCGGTACCGCTCATCCTCGATATCCATAGCAAGCTCGTTCACTGTTAACGCGGCCACCCGGTAACTCCCGAGCGCCCTCTCGTATTGCAGCCGCTGCTCGAACACCCGTCCGAGCCAGTAGCTTGCCTTCCACACATTCGGCCGATCCGCGTTTCGCTGCGAAATCTTGATGGCCTCCGTCAGGTCAGCCTCAGCTTCTTCAGTGCGTCCGGCAGCGAGCCGACCCTGCGCTCGCAATACCAGCGCCCACGTAGTGTGCCACGCCATTCCTTTCTTGCGACTAGTCTTGAGGACAGGCTCAATGCGGTACTCAAGCGCCTCGGGGGAAAAGCCGAGTGCCATGTCGATTTGAATGGCGGCCAGTTGAGCGGCAATTTGCCCACTGAACGGGGTGCGTCCATGGAATCGTGCTACACTCGCAGCCAATGATCCACGCGCTCGGTCGTGGTCCCCGAGTGCGCTCACAGATAGCGAATGCAGCAGTTGTGATTCAAACGCTTGGGCATCCAAATGTTCATTTTCACCAAGGCCATATGCTCGACGGGATATCCGAGCTGAGAGATCCGAACGGCCAGTCATTAATAGCAATAGCGCCCAAGCGTTCAAGGTATCACACGTCAAATCAACAGAAGATTGATGGCGAGATAAAGCAAGGTGATTTCTCAGCTCCGCGTGCGACCCGGCGTAGTATCCGGATCTGATGAGGACATCGGCAATGTTGCAGTTAACAGGCAAAGACCAGCTACTAGCTCTCAACTCTGACATGACCTCAAGCGCGGATCTGTAACATTTGAGGGCAGCCTTCCACCGACCCTGTGCTCTGTAGGTCTCACCGATGTTATTCCACGTCATCCCAGCCAATATCCTGTCCTCCAGTTGGGCTGCAATTCCTCGTCCATGTGTATGAACGCTTCTTGCCTTGGAATACATGCCAAGGTCAGACAAGATAATCCCGACTCTACTTGAAGCGAAAGCGCTTTTGACGTCCTGGCGCTGGCCACCTCGAAGAGCAACGGATCGTCGCTGGTATTTCAACGCGCGCAGATACTCTCCATTCTTCCAATGACAGGCCGCGATTTCTCCAAGGGTTGTGGATAGCGTGTCGGTCATGTTATGTCTGCGAGCCTTGACGGTGGCCCTAATGAGACGGGAAAGCCCATTGTGCCTATCCCCTAGTCGGCATTGGGCAAGGCCGAGAGCGATGGTTGCTTCAATTGACTCTCGATGAAGTGAGGCTACATTAGACAGATCGAAAGCAGACTGCGCTGCCTTCTCCATCTGTGAGTAGTCACCGAGGAAATCCGCCGCCTTGCATCTCTGAAGCTCCAACTCGATTAGGGTGGCAGTAGGTAAGATGGTTACCAACGAAAAACCATTCAAGCGGTCAAGGGCCTCTCGGGAAGCCCCGAGCGCGTGCTCAACGCGAGCTAGCCCGAGCGTTGCCAGCGTCCGTATATCCCGGTTCTCGGGCTCCATTGATAACACTCGCGTATAAAGGATCCCCGCTACTCGATGATCGCAGTGCTCTTCCGCTGCCCGCGCAGCAAGGAGGGAGTATTGCGTGGCCTCCTCCTTCATTTCGGCCGCATAGAAATGTTGAGCGGCCCGCTCCATACTTCTTTCTAGTTGTGGATGAGCAACGTACCAGCGGCCGAGGCGACCGTGGAGGTCCCGCTTCTCACAGTGGGGAAGTGACCTAAGGACAGCCTTTGCCAGAACACCGTTTGCCAAACGTACCAACGATACGTCATCCGGATCGGTAATCAAGACACCCTGCTCTACGAGGTCTTCGAAGGATTCGCGGATCTCCGAGGGGTTGGTATCAGTGAGCTGTGCTAGATCTTCCAAGGACAGTTGACACTCGGACGCGGCGAGAAGCGAGGCAAGGTCGCCCTTGCTGCCGATGAGGGAACTACATACGGGTTGCAAATACTCTGACATGACATCTGTGTTGGTGGCTTGAGTGAAGTCTTCTCCCAGACATAGCGAGCCGCCCTTTATGACGAGGTTCTGGCTGTCAAGAAGTGTCGTTAACAGTCTGGACAAGAGCCAAGGATTGCCTCCGGTTTCCTTGCCGCACAGGTCAAGGACATCCGGCGCAACCGTTGTGAGTCCCAGCGTCTGTTGAATTAGGAGCTCAGTGTCTCTCAAGCCGAGGGGGGTTAGCTGTAGCAACAGACCTCCAAGTTGAGCGACGGTCGCGAGGATGTCACGAAGGGAATACGTGGAGCTGTCTACGGCTAGGACGTAAACGTGAGAAGGCCTTGTGCGAGGGTAGGGTGGAGGACTCTCGCGCCTCAGCGCGGAAAGAAGATCCAAGTCGATGTCGTCCTTGACTATCAAGGTTGGTGCGTCGCCTTGAGGTGTGTCTTCGCGCTTGATCACATTCACCAAACGAACGTCGTCTCTTGATGAGGGGTCTTGCCTGAGTCTGCAAATGTTGTACCCGGCTTTGAGTCCGAGAATTGCGATATCCCGAAGGCAACGCGTCTTTCCGATACCGCGACAGCCTGCCACGACTATTAAATGCTGCTGCGGCGTTGAGTGCGGTTGAAGAGCTTTGTCAAGGAAGGTTATTGCTTTCTCGTAGGCTTCACCACGGCCGATTGTTGGCCCCGACGTTGTCAAGCCAAGCCAACTATGAGTCGTATGAATTCGATAGGGGATGTCTGGAGAGGATGTCGACATCAGACGTAAGATGTCCATCGCAGATTGAGGTCGCCTAGACGGGTCCTTCGACAATAGGTGATAGACAGTCTGGTGTAGCTCTGGTAAGGAGTGGCCGGTGAGAGGCGGAATGGGTTGCTGAACGTGCTGCCTGAGAGTAGATCCGATGTCCGTCCCTGTGAAGGGCAAAACGCCTGCTATGCATTGATAGAGAATCACGCCGAAAGAATATAAGTCCGCGGCAAAGCTGCATATCCTCCCTTCGATGATTTCGGGGGCAATGTAATGGGGACTGCCGAGAACACCATCAGGTGCGGACGTGTGGTTCCTCATTGCATATCCAAAATCAATGATTGTGATCGTAAGGTCAGATGCCGTTGACCCTGAACTTGTTGTAACTTGCAGGTTACTCGGATTCAGGTCTCCATGAACGTAGCCCCTGCGATGAATATGATCGAGACCGGCGCAGACTTGATTGATCATTGTATAGAAATGATGTCTCGATACCTTTTTTGAGGCGGTGACAAAGTCCTCCCCGTCAGCCCACTCGGTTGCGAGGAAGTCGGAGCGATCGTCCAGGGTCTTGCCGAAGTCTGTGAGCTTGACAAGGTTGGGGTGTGATGTTGTCGCTAGCACCTCCAACTCCCGGAGGAAGTGTGACGATGGCTCGACGTTCGAGCGATCCCCCGGCGTCCTGGAAGACCTGTACACCTTCAAAGCGCAGACTTCACCGGACGAGGCTTTTGCTCGGTAGACGGTTGCGTGAGACCCGACATTCAGCTTCGCAAGAATCGTGTAGGTGAGTAAGCGAGGGTAGGAATCCACGGGTGGCAAACGTAGTATTTCAGAAAACTATTTGTCAACCGCGACTACGCAGAAGCCAAAAAAAAGGGAGACCCGGTCAGGGTCTCCCTAATTTGAGTGTGTGGACCCGTCGGGGTGAGGGTGTCGTCAGTGTCCCCCGTCATTGCTCCAGATGGCCCCGTGGCCGCCCCAGATGGCTCCGTGGTCGCCCCAGATGGCGCCACGCTCGCCCCAGATCGCGCCGAGAAGTCCGAGGAAGTGCGCGAACATGCCAGAATTGTTCGAATTGGCCGTCGCCATTGCGGCACCCTGGGTCGGGGCCGCCATCGCCGACTGGCAGAGCGCCAGTGCCAGCACGAGAACCACGAGAACCTTCGCCATCCTCTTCATAGCCATCCTCCCCGCTCCGTTGACTGCCTGTTCACTACCCCATACCCTCGGCCAATCCTTAGAGCAACGGTGATGCCAATCTTGTAAGAGTACTTGGACATATCGGATCAAGTTATTGAAAATAAATACACTTGCCGACAGCTTCAACGGAAATCATGACGACAAGTGAGTCTCAACAGTCTTGAGACGAAATCAGTTCGATCGATCTGAACCTGTGCTTACAACGGCCATTATAACCAGTCAGTTACGGCCAGTCTCAGTCTTAATTTCAAGTCGCTGACAATTGAGACGACAAGCAAGTGACTGAAAAACAATGATGTTGATACACGCTAGTCTCATGGATTATGCAAAAGTCTCAAATATCGCCTTCGTCTAGGTAATTTACCTGGTAGTCCGATGGTAGCGACTCAGCCTGAGATCCGGGGAGGTCTTGCCCCAGGTCGCTCAGGCCGAATGGGGAGGGCGCACCAGGCGCGGACGCTTCTGGTCGAACTGGAACTGTTTCAGTTTTCGGAAGAATGTGGCCCGGCTGACGTGGAGGATCTTTGCGGCCTCGTCGCGGTTGCCGTTGGCCTGGTTGAGGGCGCGCTGGATGTCGTCG
>Ga0137397_10000144_pt1 | contig 47202 bp, 39 predicted proteins | sample czorhiz116metaG_FD_106658 | JGI IMG/M metagenome (GOLD analysis project Ga0137397, IMG submission 106658) | Vadose zone soil microbial communities from Angelo Coast Range Reserve, California, USA - czorhiz1.16 metaG | ecosystem: Environmental > Terrestrial > Soil > Vadose zone | place: USA... | reverse complement strand
TTGGGGGAAACCCCCGCAGGTTCGAATCCTGCTCCCTCCGCCAACCAGATCGCCAAGGGTTCTTCACCCCACGTTCTTCTGCTCGATCGCCTTCAGGTAAACGTCCTGCAGGACGGCGTCGATGCCCGCGGTCAGCGGCACGGCGACGAGCGCGCCGAGCACCCCCGCAAGGTTGGCGCCGACGATGAGGGCGGCGAGGACGGCAAGCGGGTGCAGCTCGACCTGCCGCCCGGTGAAATAGGGGACCAGGAAATTCCCCTCCAGGAACTGCTCGATCACGAATACGGCCACCACCCCGACGATCGTGAAGACCGACGAGTTGAGCGCCAGCAGGATCGCCAGGATGAACGACACCGTCGATCCCAGATAGGGGACGAAGTTGAGCGCCCCCGTCAGGACGCCGATGAGGAGCGGGGCCTCGAAGCCGATCAGCGTGAGGCCGACCGTCAGGATGACTGCGGTGCAGGCGCTGACGATCATCTGTCCCCGGATGTACCCTCCCATGCGGCGCATGACGTCCGTCGCGACCTTCGCCGTGCGCGCGCGTGACGGGCGCGGGACGAAGCGCAGAAGCCCGTCCGCGAGCCGCCGGCGATCGACGACGACGTAACCCGCCACGAACAGGACGAGGAGGGCGGCGAAAGCGCCCGTGAACAGACCGCGCGTCGCCTGCAGCGAGCGCTCGACGAGCGTCTGCGCGAGCGGTCCGATCCTCTCCAGGCCGATGGGCGGCAGCTCGAAGGCACGGCTGCCGCTGAATCGTCCGAGACCGATCCGCGCGGAGGCGATCCACCCGTTCAGCGTCTGGTAGAACTGGGGCAGCCGCTGGGACAGGATCTGCGCCTGCTCGCCGACCACCGGCACGAGCAGGGCGACCAGGAGCGTCAGGACGCCGAGACCGATCGCGTACAGGCCGCACACCGTCACGGCGCGCGGCACCCGGCGTTTCTGAAGAGAGTCGGCCAGCGGAAGGATGGCGGCGGCGAGGACGAGGGCGCTCAGCGTCAGCAGAACGATGTCGAGGCACAGATAGAGCAGCCACAGGGCGCCCGCGACAAGAAGGGCCTTCCAGAAGAGCGCGTCCAGCGACCCGCGTTCAGGCATCTTCGACCTCCGGAGGATGAGGCGCGCGACGAACCTGCTACGCTATCACACCCCCGGGGACTCCCGGGGGCGGCCGGAGGCATGGACGGAGACAGCGGAACGGCAGGAGTCGCGGAATCCGGCGACGCACGGCCGGAGAGGCGCGCGCGGGCGGTGACGGCGGCGATAGGCGCCGCCGTCGCGGCGTTGTTCCTTCTGATCCTGGCCCTCTGCACGACCTGCCTGACCGACACCGACCTCTACTGGCACCTCGAGACGGGGGATCGGATCCGGCGGACCGGCCAGATCCCCCGCGCCGACCCTTTCTCGTACACGGTGATCGGACACCGCTGGATCGACGTCCACTGGCTGTACCAGACCGGCCTGTCGCTCCTGCACGCGATGGGCGGAACCCGCGCCCTGGAGCTGCTGCGGGCGGCGGTGATCCTCGGCGTGTTCGTCTTCCTGTTCCGACGCTGCCGGCGGGCCGCCGGCATCACCCTGGTCGTCTCGGTGCTGCTCCTGGTGACGCTGGCCTGCCAGGAGCGGTTCCTCGTGCGCCCGGAGATCGTGTCGTGGGGGCTGATGCTGGCCGTCCTCTCGGTGCTGGAGAGGGCGCTCGACGCCGGCGGGCGCCCGGCGCGGGCGCGCCTGCTGTTCGCAGCCCTTCCGGCCCTTCAGATCCTCTGGGTGAACCTGCAAGGGCTGTTCATTCTCGAGCCGGTCTTGATCGCGCTGGCGCTGGTCGCGGCGCTTATCGAGTCCATCCGGACCCGCGCCGCGCCGGGCGCCGTCGTGAGCCGCCCCGACGCGGACCGGCCGATCGATTTCCTTCTGGGGCTGGCCGCGACGTCGGTGGTGTCGCTCGTCAACCCCTACGGGGCCGCCGCCCTGCGGCTGCCGTTCGACCAGTTCTTCGTTCATTTGGGCGGAAAGAGTCTGCTGTCGCGCACCATCGCGGAATTCCAGCCGCCGCTCTTCGGCGATCCCGTGACGCCGTCGATCGTGGCGTTCGTGGTGCTGGCCGCCGTAACACTCCTCGCGATCGTCGCCGACTTCCCCCGCGTTCGAGCGTTCGATCTCCTGGTGACGGTCGCGACCCTGGCCGTGGCGCTGCGCGCGCGGCGCAACATCCCGCTGTTCGCGCTGGCGGCCGCCCCGGTCCTGGCCCGGCACGCCTCGGCGCTCCTGTCGCCTGCGCGGGCGTGGATCGGGCGCCTCGCGCCCGCCGCCTCGAAGCTCGGAAGGCGCGCACGCGCCGCGGCCGGGATCGCCGCCCCCGCGCTCCTGGCCGCGGGCTCGCTGGCCCTGACGTCCGCGGTCGTCACCAACCGCTTCTTCATGGCGCAGCCGACGGAGAGATGGTTCGGCACCGGGGAGATCCCGCACTACTTTCCGGACGAGTCGGCCCGGTTCGTGTCCGACGACGGCATCCCGGGGAACGTGTTCCACAGCCTGTCGGTCGGCGGGTACCTGATCCACGCCTGGCGCGGGGAGAGGGGCGTGTTCATCGACGGACGGAACGATCCGTACCTGGACGACATCCTGCCGACGTACCTGAGGGCGGTCGCCGACCCGGCCGCCTTCGAGGAGACGGCGCGGCGCTACCAGATCACCGCCGTCCTCTGGCCGCACCAGCGCGCCCTCGAGGGGAAGAGGCTCCTTTCCTATCTGGCGCGCGGTCACGGCTGGGTCCTCGTCCATCTCGACCCCGCCGCGTCGGTCTACCTGCGCGCCGACCTGCTGTCCCCCGCGCGCCTCGACGAAGGTCCGTTTCCGGCGGGCCACGATCGCCGCGAGACCTACGACGACCTGGCCCGCCGGCTGGAGAAGCGGCCGTTCCACGGCCCGCCCATCCGCGAGATCGCCCTCGGGGAGTTCTTCAGCGTGTCGGGTGACGCTGTCGGGGCCGGATATTTCTACGCGAGGGCCCTCGACCGCCTGCCGGACAGCGCCGCCGTGCTGTACGGCTACGCCCTCGCCCTCGAGCGGCAGGGGAAGGCGAAGGAGGCGCGCGCCGCCTACGCGCGGGCTGTGGCCGCGGATGCCGGCTATCTCCCGGCGCGCGCCGCGGAGGGGGCGTTCCTGCTCGAGGAGGGGAGGGTGAAGGAGGCCGAGGAGAATCTCGACGCGGCGTACCGCGGCGGCGAGAGGAGCGCGCGCCTTCTCGACGCCCGCGCCCGGCTGTTCGAGCGGAAGGGGGACTTCCCGCGAGCGGTCGCGTCCTACAGCGAGGCGCTCCATCTGTCTCCGCGCGACACCGGTCTTCTGAGATCCCTGGCGCAGTTCTACGTGCGTCAGGACGAGTTGTCCTCCGCGCTGCCGCTCTACACCACCGCCTCCGAGATCGATCCGGACGACCCGGTGACCGCCCGGGAGATGGCCGGGCTCCTCGTCCGCCTGGGACGCAGCAGCGCGGCTCTCGACGTGTGCCGCGACGCCTCCGGCCGCGCCCTGGATCGCCTGGCGGGCGGGCCGACGGGCGACTGGACCGCCGGTCAACAGGCGCGCGAGGATGATCGACGGCTCCTGCTGCTGTCGGCCGACCTGGAGTCGCGATCGGGCGACCGCGCGCGCGCCGCGGAGTACCTCGCGGCGCTGGCCAGGGCGGGACTGGCGGGGGATTAGTGGCTGCGGACGAAGTCGCGCAGCGCCTTCTCGGCGCTGGCGTAGTCGGGGCACGAGCCGACGAAGTCGGGGGCGCCCACACCGAGCTGGCGGGGAAGCTGCACGATCGTGAGGTTCCATCCCTGCGGCTGGCGCTCGAGGATCGCCTCGTACGATTGCCCCTGCCGGCTCTCCAGCCGCCTCGTGATCGGCCCCTTGGGCTCGGCTGCTGGCGGCGCCGCGGCCGGAGGTGCGGGGGCCGGCTCGGGCCGGGGTGCCTCGGGCGGCGGGGCCGTCGCCGCCGGCGCGTCGACCGGCGGTATCTCGGCGGCCGCCAGCTTGACCTCCGCGACCCACTCGGCGTAGGCGCGCTTGAGCGTCGGCTCCGGCTGCGTCAGCGCCAGCCCCATGATCGCCGCGCCGCCGCCGGCCGCGCTGCACCAGATGACCCGGACCCGCAGGCGCACGGAGTGGCGCGGGAACTGCACGAACACCGTGATCACCGAGTTGACGGCGAACGATTCGGGGCTCTCGATGCGCATGCCCCCCTCGGAGATGTCCGAGACGACGCCGCCGCACATCTTCGCGTCGGTGCCGAAGCGGACCGGCAGCCGGCGCAGGATGCGCGGCTTTCCCTTCCTCTTGTCGGGCACGGGTCCCGTCATGACACACCCCCCGGGAAAATCTAATGCGACCCGGCGCGCCGCGCCAGCGACGGTGCTAACATCTTCGCCCCGGCCCCGGTCCGCAGACGGGGCCCCCGCGTGAACATGAGCCTCGTCCGACCCGACGCGACGGCGCGGCGCGCGCCTCTCCTGTTCCTGGGCGCCCTCCTGTGCGCGCTCGCCGCCGCCTGTGGCGGCGAAGGGTCGAAGGGCTCGGCCCCCCCGCCCCCGAAGAGATTCCCGGTCCCCCTGTTCGACGGCCTGTGGCTCGGGATGACGCGGGAGGAGGCGGCGCGCGTCCACCCGATGCGCCCCGCCCTGACATCGGCCGGCAAGAGCCGCCTGGTCTGGATCTACGACCGGCCTGGGGAGTACTCGGGGGAGCTCACGTTCGGGGTCAACCGCCCCGATGCGAAGCTGGAGCGCATCGACATCCACTTCGGCGCGAACGAAGCCGGTGACCTGCGCACCATCGAGTCGTTGACGCGGACCCTCGGCGAGCCGGAGGCGCTTCGACGCAAGGCCGTCACCAACGCCTACTGCGACCGCTCCCACGAGCAGGTCGACACCATCTACTCGGACGCGTCGCAGTACGTGTTCGTCACCGAGTGCGTGCCCGCCGAGGGCCGCCGCGGCCCGCCCCTGCGCTACATCAGCGTGAAGAGGAAGACGCTCGTCCCGACGGGACCCCCGACCGGATACGTTCCCCCTCCGCCTCCCAAGGGCAAGGACGGCAAGCCGGTCGAGGAGCCGGTCTTCTGATCACCCTTCCCGAGAGCGAGGTCGAGACGGCTGTTCCGGTCGCCGCCCGCGGTCCGCTCGCCATCGTCGGCGGGGGGATCGTCGGCCTGGCGACGGCGCTCGTGGCCCAGCGTGCCTTCGCCGGGATGGAGGTGATCGTCCTGGAGAAGGAGGACCGTGTCGGGGTCCACCAGAGCGGCCGCAACAGCGGCGTCATCCACTCCGGCGTGTATTACGCTCCGGGGTCGATGAAGGCGCGGCTGTGCGTCGAGGGGGCGGCGGCGATGTCGCGCTTCTGCGAAGAGCACGACGTGCCGCTGCGGCGCTGCGGCAAAGTCATCGTCGCCACGGAGCCGCGCGAATTCTCTCCCCTGGAGGAGCTCCGCCGCCGCGGCGTCGCGAACGGCGTGGCCGGACTCGAGATCATCGGTCCCGAGCGGCTGGGCGAGATCGAGCCCTGCTGCCGGGGCGCGCGGGCCCTGCACGTGCCGGGGGCCTCGATCACCGACTACACCGCGGTCACGGCGGCGCTGGCGCGGCTCGTCGCCGACGGCGGCGGAGCGATCCGCACGGGAACGCGGGTGCTCGGCGTCGTCGACCGCGGCGGCGAAGTCGTGCTCGAGACCACGGGAGGGACCGTGTCCGCCCGCTTCGCCGTCAACTGCGCCGGTCTCCACAGCGACCGGATCGCCCGCCTGTCGGGGACGGATCCCGGCGTGGCCATCCTGCCGTTCCGCGGCGAGTACTACGAGCTCGCGATCGGACCGAGCCGTGCCGTGCGCGGTCTGATCTACCCGGTCCCCGATCCGGCGCTGCCGTTTCTCGGCGCGCACCTCACCAAGCGGATCGACGGAGGCGTCCTCGCCGGCCCGAGCGCCGTCCTGGCCCTGGCGCGCGAGGGGTACCGGAAGACCGACGTCAGTCTCGCCGACCTCGCGGACATGCTGTGCTTCCCCGGCTTCTGGCGCATGGCGCTGCGTCACGCGCGGAGCGGCGCGCGCGAGACGTGGCAGTCGCTGAGCAAGAGGGCGTTCCTGCGCGCCCTCCGCCGGCTGGCGCCCGGCCTTCTGCCAACGGACCTGCTGCCGGGCGGGTCGGGCGTGCGGGCGCAGGCGGTCGATCGAGAGGGCCTCCTGGTGGACGATTTCCGGATCGTGCCGGCGGGACGGATGATCCACGTGCTCAACGTCCCGTCGCCGGCCGCGACCGCGGCGCTCGTGATCGGGCGGACGATCGTCGAGAGGCTGACCTCCGCGTTCGACCTGGGCGGCCGGTCGTGAGCGCAGGCATCATGTCCCTGGCGCGCCGCATCGAGAACAGGGGACTCGAGATCGGGCTCGAGGCCGTGGGATTCGCTCCGATCGTCCCCTCCGCGCACGCCCTCTTCCTGAAGGAATGGCTGCGCGCCGGTCGGGCCGGCGAAATGTCCTACATGGAGAGGACCGCCGAGGTGCGAATCAACCTAAAGCAGCGCTTTCCCTGGGCGCGCACCGCCGTCGTGGTGGCGGCCGGGTATCTCCCGTATAAAGATGATAGACACCGCCAGGCGGGGCTCGTGGCGCACGTCGCCCGCTACGCCGTGGGACGCGACTATCACCGCGTCCTGGGCGGGAGGCTCGAGGAGCTCGGGAGATTCATCGAGACGGAGTCGCCGGGGGCGCGCACGCAGGCGTACGCCGACACCGGTCCTGTCCTGGAGCGGGAGCTGGCGGCCCTGGCCGGCCTCGGCTGGTTCGGCAAGAACACCAACCTGATCGGCCCGCGCGGCAACTCCTGGATCCTCCTGGGACAGATCCTGACGGACCTCGACCTTCCGCCGGACGACCCGGTCGCCGATCGCTGCGGGACCTGCACGGCCTGCATCGACGCCTGTCCCACTGCGGCCATCCCCGCCCCCTACGTCGTCGACGCCACGCGCTGCATCTCCTACCTGACGATCGAGCTGCGCGGCGCCATCCCGGCCGGCAGGCGCGCCGACCTCGGCGACTGGGTCTTCGGCTGCGACGTCTGCCAGGAGGTCTGTCCCTGGAACAGGAAGACGGCGCCGGTCGTGGACGAGGCGTTCCTGCCGGGCCCGCACCTGGAAACGCGCCGGCTCGTGGACCTGGTCCGTCTCGACGAGAAGTCCTTCCGGGAGGAGATCCGCCCGACCGCATTGGAGCGCCCGCGCCGGCGCGGGCTTCTGCGGAATGCTCTCATCGTCGCCGCGAACGTGCAGGACGAAGAGGCGCTCGAGGCCGCCGCGGACAGACTCGAGGACGCGGATCCCGTTGTGCGCGGCTCGGCCGCCTGGGCCCTCGGCCGCGCCACCGGCGCCGGCGCACGGGCCGTCCTCGAGCGGAGGCGGGGGCGCGAGCCCGATTCCGAGGTCCGCGCCGAGATCGAGGCCGCGCTCGATCGGCCTATGGAGTGAAGGTACGGCTGCAGGGCCTTGCCGCCGATGACGGTGTCGAAGCGCGGACGGTCGCGATCGGTCAACGCGAGGGAGACTCCGGGGATGCGCTGCCGCCGCATCTCGACTGGCCTCCTCATCAAAGGTCCTTGAATTCCGGCAGGCTGCGGTAGCGATCGATTCGATCGGGGAGAAACGTGAGAACGGTCAGACCCTCGGCGGCGAGCCGGCGCGCCACCGTCATGTTGGTGCCGCTGCTCGGTCCGACCGGGTGCCCGGCACGGTTCAGGCGTCGCGTCTCCTCGAGCGCCTCCCGGTCGCTCACCAGCACGGCATCGTCGAGGATCGCGCGGTGGCGCCGCACGATGCCCGGCACCAGACCGTCGCCGATCCCCTCCTGCAGGTGGCAGATCGCCATCGGATAGTCGTGCAGGGGGGGCAGGGCGGGGGGAGGGCAGACGCGCGCGAACAGCTGCTTGCACACGAGCGGGCTGGCGTCCGGCTCGACGGCGACGAGACGCGCCTTCGGGTACGCCCTCTTCACGGCCCCGCCGGCCCCGACGATGGTGCCGCCCGTCCCGACGCCGGCGATCACGACGTCGAACGGCGGGGCCCCCTGCTCGCGCGCCTGCTCCACGGCCTCCCGGCCGAGCCGCTCCTGCGCCGCCACGCCGGCCTCGTCGTCGAACTGGTCGAACAGGAAGCGGCCGGGCCTCTCTTGGGCGTAGGCGCGCGCCCGGCGGACGGCGCCGACGACCCCCTCCGGCTCGGGTGTCAGGACGAGACGCGCGCCGTGTGATCGGATCATCGTCTTGCGCTCGTCGGTCATGTTCTCCGGCATGAACACGACCGCCCGCAGTCCGAGCCGCGCCGACCAGTAGGCCAGAGCGATGCCGGCGTTTCCGGAGGTCGGCTCGACGACCTCGCTCCCTTCCTGGAGTGTCCCGTCCGCGAGCCCCTTCTGCAGGACGAAGCCGGCGACGCGGTCCTTGATGCTGCCGCTCGGGTTCAGGTATTCGGGCTTCACCCACACGCCGTCGAGGAGGACGAGCGGCGTTCGCGGCGCCTCCACCGGGGCGCCGGCGCGTCTTTCGCGGTGTTCCTCATCGTGGATTTTCCGTCGGACCATGCGGGCAGCGTACCGTCCGCGCTCCTCGACGGTCAAGAGGAGGAGGCGCGCGGTTTCGCCAGGTGATTCAGGGCGTTTCGGCCAGCCCGCTCCCCAGCTCGAAGAGCCAGCCGCCCGTCGGCGTGGCGGGGTAGGTGCTCACGCCCAGGACGATGTCGGAGCCGGCCGGCGCGCGCAGCGTCTCCACCACGTCGCCGTGCACGTCGGTGATCGTGCCGAGGACCGTTCCTTCCTTGACGCGATCGCCCGCCTTCACCGCGGCGTCGAAGAACCCTCCGCGGGCGTTGGTGACGATGCGGTAGCCGCTCACGACGGTGTACGACTTGAGGCGCGCGGCGGAGCCGGGCAGGATGCCGACGGCGCGCAGGAAGCTGCGGATCGCGTCCGCCTGCAGACGGACGTCGGCCGGATCGAGCGGCTGGCCGCCCCCCACCTCGAGAAGGAAACCAGGGATCCCCTCCCCGCTGAACACCGTGGAGGCGCTGGTGGGGAAGATCTTCACGGCGTCGCGCCAGAGCGTCGGGACTCCGAAGCCGCGCGCCAGGTCATCGAGGTGCTCCGTCCCGGCCCCCGCGGCGACCGAGTAGAGGACGAACGGGTGCTGCCGGAAGCGATCGCCGCCGGTGTGCATGTCGACGAAGTACTCCGCGTTCTTCCTGACGGAGTCGTGGATGGCGGCGGCGATCCTCTCGGTCGCGAACCGATCCTTGCCGGGGAAGGCGTCTCCGCTGTCCATGAGGTCGTCCCAGTTCGGGTTCACGCGCGACAGTCCCTGGAAGGCGGGCGGGTTGGCGATCATCGCGGCGACGAGCGTCCCCGACATCGTGGCCGGGTCGAGACCGCGCACCACGTCCTGCAGCGCCCGCGCGCCGCCGTACTCGTCGCCGTGCGTCGCCGCCTGCACCCAGACGACCGGACCCGGCTTCCGTCCGGCCGCGATGGTGAGGGGCAGGATGATGGGCGTGCCGTCCGCGCTCTCCGCCACCTTCAGGACGCCGCGCACCTTCTGGCCGGCGACGGCCCGCGCGCTGCCGACCTCGACCGGAGTCTTCGTGCCGGCCGCGCAGAGGGTCGCCATCCACGCGAGGAAAGGGAAGAGCAGCGCGCCATGCCCACGCATGGCGGGATTCTACTCCAGGACGGTGACCCTCTCGATGCAGCGCCGCCAGCGGACGCGGGAGCACCGGGCCGTGTCCCAGAAATCCCGCACCGCAAGCTCGACCGCCTCCTCGCGGGAGCGGGCGACGATCCCGAAATAGGTGAAGGAATACTCGGATGGAGCGCCGGGAGTCCGACGCTGGAATTCCGGCTCCGTATAGACGATGTGGACCTGGTATCCAGGAGCCTCCATGCAACCCCCCCGATGTGTCGGACAAGATAGGTCCCGTCAGGACCGGTGTCCAATCCAGCGGCGGGTTCTTTACGGCGGCGGCCGAACGGAGATACGCTCCCCAGGCCCGCAGAGTGCGGACGGGCAGACGGAGGGCAGGGGGGTGACCGGTCTCGCGATAAGGACGTTCCTGACGATGCTCGTGGTCATCGACCCGATCGGACTCGTGCCGATGTTCCTGGCGCTGGCGGGGGATCGGGACGCCGCGGAGCAGAGACGCATCGCGCTGCGCGCCATCCTGGTGGCGGCGGGGATCCTGGTGTCGTTCGGCCTGGGCGGCGCCTGGCTGATGGGCTGGCTCGGGATCAGCCTGGATGCCTTCCGGGTGGCCGGGGGCGTCCTGCTGTTCCGCATCGCCGTGCAGATGGTGTTCGCGTCCTATGAGCGGGAGACCAAGGCCGAGAAGGACGAGTCGCGTCTCCGCCAGGACGTCAGCGTCTTCCCGCTGGCGATCCCGATCATCGCCGGGCCGGGCGCCATCGCCAGCCTTCTGATCCTGACCGGCGAGTCGAAGGCCTACCCGCTCGGCTTCGTCCTGGTCCTGGCGATGACCGGTTTCGTCCTGTTGCTCGGTCACATGGCGCTGATCGTGTCGCAGCCGATCGGACGACTCCTCGGCCGGACGGGGGTGAACGTGGTGACGCGCGTGCTCGGCGTCCTTCTGGCGGCCCTGGCCGCGCAGTACGTCGCCGACGGGGTGCGCGGCTTCCTGGCCTGAGACCCGCCAACCGGCCCGTTCGGGGCGGCCGCGGCATCGTCACAGTCTTGCCGCGGGCCCGGCCACCTGGATTATCCCGTTCAGCCGCAGCGTCTCGACGAAGATGTCGCGCCCGCTCTTGTGCTTCGGGATGACGTACGTGTAGGTGTGCCCGACTCCGGTGATGCACTCCTCGCACGGGATCAGGACGGGGTTGAGCTGAGTGCGGACACCCTTCTGGTCGATCACGACGATGTTGAAGCCTAGAATGTCGACCTCGCGAGTGGTGTCCCAGGTGACGACACCCGAGCCCTTTCCATAAGGGCTCGAGAAGGTGATGGCCACATTTCCGATGTTGCACTGGGCGCAGACGCAGGGGTCCTGGTCCCTATTGGGGATCGTCGGACAGTTGTCGCAGACGTCCCCGATGCCGTCGAAGTCGATGTCCGACTGGTTGGGATTGGAGACCGCCGGACAGTTGTCACGGCAGTCCACGATACCGTCCAGATCGGCGTCGAAGCCCTCGTCGACCGCGCCGTCGCAATTGTCGTCCTTGCAGTTGCTTATTTCGGTCGCGCCCGGATGGACTGCCGGGTCGCGATCGTCGCAGTCGCCGTCGCAGGTCGTGAACCCGTCGCCGTCCCCGTCCACGCAGTCGATGTCCACCCTGATGTAGCCTGTGACGCTTCCCGTCTCGACGCCGTCGACGACGGTCGTGCTGCCCACGAACAGGCAGTCCCCCGGCTGCCGGGGAATGTCCCCGGCCGTGACGGCCGCATAGCCGCTCGCGTCGGGCAGGACACCGGTGTTCGTCCAGCCCTCCTTGCGCGGATCGAAGGGATCGCCGCACCGCTGCAGGCGCGTGTAGACCGGTCCGAACGACAGCACCGGCCGGAAGGCGTCCGGGCAGGTCGTTCCGTAGAACGCCCCCAGCGAGCCCTGGTCGCAATCGGTGTACAGGGGCGGCAGGGAGGCGCGCAGGTAGATGTTGCGGCCGGCGGTCGCGATGAGCAGGAGCGTCCGGCCGCATGCGGCGGGGATGATCTGCATCGCCGCCTCGTCGATCTGATGAGCCGCCTCGACGGCGTACCCGATCCCGGGGTCCGCGCCGCTCAGGGAGATGAGCAGAGCGGCCGAGTCGAGCTGTGACGACGTCGCCACCACGATCACGACCCGCTGCGCCCCCGAGGCCGCGACCGGACATCCGACCACTCCAGCGTCCATCCAGTCGGTGTCGATCGTCACCTGCCCGAGGGCTACCGGCAGGCCGGCCGGGCCGCACAACGTGCCGTCGTTATTATCGCACGTGATTTTCACCGGCCCGGTGTTCGCTCCGGATGGATCGCCCACCTGATAGGAATATCCGACCGAGTGTGTGTAGGCGTTGCACTGCAGGTAGGACATGAAGGAATGGCCCATCGGCGTGGAAACGTCGCAGGACGCCCGCGCATTCGACCAGGCCGACCCGAGCACGATCAGGAGCGAGGCGACAACGGGAACAGGGCGGGTTCGCATGGGGGTTCCTCCGGATTTGACCTCTCAGGCTACATCCTCACGGCCGGCCCGTTGAGCTGTGACGTGCCGTTGACGCGCAGGAGCTCGACGTAAATTCCCCGTCCGCTCTTGTGCTTGGGAATGATCGTGGAGTACGTATGCCCCACGCCGGTCACACACTCCTCGCACCGGATGAGCACGGGGTTGAGCTGGGTGCGGGCCCCTTTCTTGTCCATCTCGACGACGTTGAATCCGATGATGTCGATCTCCCGGCCCGTCGACCATCTCACCACGCCCGAACCATGCCCCTCCGGGCTGTCGAAGCTGATCGTCGCCCCGCTGATACCGCACGTCTGCTCGCAGACGCAGGGGTTCTGGTCGATATTGGGGATGGTGGGACAGTTGTCGCACAAGTCGCCGATTGAGTCGAAATCGATGTCGGATTGGTTCGGGTTGGGGACCGTCGGGCAGTTGTCGCAGCCGTCGCCGACCCTGTCACCGTCGGCATCGCTCTGAGCGATATTGGCGATATTCGGGCAGTTGTCGCAGGCGTCGCCGACGCTGTCCGCGTCCGCGTCCCGCTGGTCCGGGTTGTACACGTCCGGGCAGTTGTCGCAGACACTGACGCCGTCGCCGTCGAGATCGCTTCCCTCGTCGATGTGACCGTCGCAGTTGTCGTCGACCCGGTTGCAGATTTCCTGGGCTCCGGGATGGATCGCCGGGTTCGTGTCGTCGCAGTCGCCGGTGCACTCACTGAAGCCGTCCCCGTCGTCGTCGATGCAGTCGGCCGGATGGACGAGCATCCAGATACCGGCTGTCATGATCAGACCGACAGCCGCTTTGACCAGGAGTGACGCGCGCATCGACGCCTCCTTGGAGGACATGGGTTATCGCTTGTGCGGCCCGTTCGGCGCCGGGGACTCAAGGATCTCCCCCGGGCATCCCCCCTCGCACGACTCGGGTTGGCTGGGGAGAGGGACCGACTCCGTTCCGAAACCGCTCGTTCCCATGGAGCCTCGGGATTGCACGAGATAGAAGTAGCCGTGGCCAGGGGCGGGATTGGGCGCCGTGCCATTCTCGGTGAAGCTCGTTCCGGGCAGACCGGCCGCCAGAACCCGCACGGTGCCCAGCGAAATGTGATCGGGCTGCCTGGTGACCTGCTCCAGACCGCCCACGATCAAGTCGTAGGACAGCGCAGCGGGGACGGCCGGCCAGAAGACGTGCGCAGATTTCGCCGAGCCGCCCGCCTCGACGTTGATGAGCAACGGCTCCGGCCCCGACCCGAGGTCATGCGGCACGGTGACCGCCGCGATCGCCGAAGAGACATTCCCCGAGCCGTCCTGTGCGACGTAGTTCAGCGTGTAGGTCCGGCCCGGGCCGCCACCTGAACGCTCCGCCCGCAGCAGAACCGAGTCATCCGGAGTTCCCGGCGCGGCGTCCGCGACGTCCCCGCTCGTGTCGCCGTCGCTGCCGCCCGGCGCGTCATCCGGCTCGCTGCTGACCACCGAGACCAGGCGTACTCCGGGAGCCGGGTCGCACCGGTCGATCGCCTGCCAGGTCACGTGCACCGGCACCAGCCTGTGGTTGGGAGGCCAGAGGACGGTCTGGTCCTCGGCCAGCTTCAGCGACGGCGGGATCGTGTCCCGCACGGTCACGCTCGTCGCACAGGTCGCCACGTTGCCGACCGCGTCGGTCGCGACGAAGGTGACGGGCGTCGACCCGAGCGGGTAGGTGCCCGAAGCATCCGCCCCGCCTCCGCGACTGCTCGTGATCGTCACCTCGCTGCAATCGTCCCCTGCCGTCGCCACGACGCCCACCGTTGCCCCCTCCGGGCCCGCGCATTCCGCCATCGTCGGAGCGGGGCAGGACAGAGTCGGCGGGGCCGTGTCCTGGATCGTGATCAGGGTCTGCGTCGAGTCCCGCCCCCCTTCCGCGTCGAAGACGACCAGGCCCACGCGGTTTTTCCCCGGGGGCAGGGACGCCTGCAGGATCCGGCCCTCACCCAGCGTGCGCTCGGCGGGGCGGCCCAGATCGAGGAACCAGCGATACGTCTCGATGGAGCCGTCCGGTTCGGCATCCGACGAAAGCGAGCCGTCCAAGGTGAGGGGCTCTCCGCACTTCCCCTGCGCCGGGGCCGAGATGACCGCCCGCGGCGCCAGGTTGATCTTCATCGTGGACTCGCCGTTGTAGTAGAAGTACTGCACGGCCGACCCGCTTCCGGAGAGGTCCGCCGCCGTCAGCCTGACGTTGAAGGGGCCGATCGGCTCGAGCGAGCCTCGGATCGACGAAACGTCGACTTGGCGCGGCACCCCGCTGCTGGATGACGCGTGCGCATAGGGCGAGAATCGATTCAGCGTCACCTGCTCCGATACGCCCGATGCACTGTGCTCGACATGGACGCTGTAGAACCCATGATCTCCGCGGACCAACTGCATGCACGCCGTTCCTCCGCTCAGGAGCGCCACAATCGGTTGACCACCAGGGTTGCCGCCGGTAGTACACGGAAAAGCATCGAATGCGAAGTCCTGCAGGCCGTCCTCGCAGGTGATGCCGCGAAAGCCGCTGAGCACGGAGTCGATGTCGAACAGGAAGTCGGTCGTCTGACCGCCGCCCTGCCTGTAGATGCCGAACCCCTTGCCCGGGATGCCATAAGGGAAATAACCGGTCGTGCAGTTCAGGGTGGGCACGTACTGCAAGTTGATCGGAAACACCGCCCCTCCCGCCGTCAGCACGTCCACGCTGGCGCTGGTGATGCCGCCCGCGTAGCTGCGCACGATCGCGGTCAGAGTCAGGACATCGTCCTGCGAAAACACGCTCTGGATCGCGACCGTCAGGGAGCAGGCGTCGCCGTGGCCGTTGCCGTCGCTGTCCTGCTGATCCAGATTCGCGGTGCCGGGACAGTTGTCGCAGGCATCGCCGAACGTGTCGCCGTCGGCGTCGGCCTGGTTTGCGTTGGCGGTATCGGGGCAGTTGTCCACGTCGCCGCAGACGCCGTCGTGGTCGGAGTCGTTGGCGGCGTCGAGCGGGCACGGATCGCAGGCATCCCCCTGTCCATCGCCGTCTCCGTCCTCCTGACCGGGGTTGACCCGATCAGGACAGTTGTCGCAGGCGTCCCCCACTCCATCGCCGTCCTGATCGGCCTGTCCCGGGTTGAACAGGCCCGGACAGTTGTCCACCGCGCAGGTGTTGGCCGGGAATTCGAAGGACTCCCCGGTGCCGTCGCGGTCGACGTCCACGCAGGGATCGCAGGCATCACCGACGGCATCGCGGTCCCGGTCGACCTGCAGAGGGTCGAACGCGGCGGGGCAGCTGTCGCAGGCGTCCCCCACGCTGTCGCGATCGCCGTCCGCCTGGCCGGAATTCGCCACGAGCGGACAGTTGTCGGGCGGACAGGTGTTGGCCGGGAAGCCGGGATTGCCGAAGCCGTCGCCGTCCGTGTCGACGCAGGGATCGACCGCGTCGTCGATCCCGTCGCGATCGGAATCGGCGAGGGGCCCCAGGAACTCCATGGTCGATTCGTGCTGGTGCAGGAAGGTCGCTTCGACGCCCACCGGCAGACTTGAGCCGTCGGCTACCGTGATCGAGAGCCGGTAACGCTGGTCCAGATAAAGGGACGACAGGCTTATCTCCCTGGGGATCCCGCCGTCGAACGTGTAGGTCAACCCCGGATCGTACGGCGTCCGCATACGCACCGTGGATTCGAGAATTTCGAGGATGGTGAAGTCGCCGAGCGATCCGGTCGCGCCGAACCGGCGGACGCAGAGAGAATAGGGGAGCTGGGTGGAGAAGGGCACGCTGATGGATTGACTGAAGAAGATTCCCGGCTGGCCGCAGGGCCGGTCGCCGATCTCGAAATCCTGCCGGCCATCCGCGCACGTCAGGCCCAGATAGGTCGAGAGGGTGGAATCGATGTCGAACAGCAGCAGGTCCCCGCCCAGATTCGCGACACCGATCCCCTGACCGGGATACCCGTCGGGGAAGATCCCGCGGTCGCAGGTCGGGTTGTCGAGATCGAGATCCTGCACGATGGCCCCTCCCTCGGCGGTGATCCGGATCTGACCGCCGAGCGGGTCACCTTGCGGATCGCCGGCGTGCAGCGTCACCTCCTGCACGTCCCCCCCGTCCTCCTCGATCCCCAGCAGGATCAGATAAGGCTGGCAGGCGTCGCCGGATCCATCCTGGTTGCTGTCGGATTGGTCCGGGTTGGGCACGGTCGGACAGTTGTCGCATGCGTCACCCACGCGGTCTCCATCGCCGTCTACCTGGTCGGGATTGGGGACAAGAGGACAGGTATCCCGATCGCCGCACACGCCGTCCCGATCCTGATCGTTGTTTGGATCGAACGGGCAGGTATCGCAGGCATCGCCGAAGTGGTCGCCGTCGCTGTCCGTCTGGTCCGGATTGGGGATCGTGGGACAGTTGTCGAAACCGCAGGTGCTCGCGGCATAGCAGCAGTCCCCCGCCCCGTCGCCATCCTTGTCGGTGCACGGGTCGCACGCGTCGCCGATCCCGTCGTGGTCGGCGTCCGCCTGATTCGGATTGACCCTGAAGGGGCAGTTGTCGACCGCGCACGTATTGCCGGGATAGGCTGGATCCCCGTAGCCGTCGTGGTCGCTGTCCGTGCAGGTGTCGCAGGCGTCGCCGACGTGATCGTGGTCCCCGTCGGCCTGGGAAGGGTTCGGCACCGAAGGGCAGTTGTCGCACGAGTCGCCCACCCCGTCTCCGTCGGCGTCGCTCTGGGTGGGGTTCACGACCGCGGGACAGTTGTCGGGCGCACAGGTGCTGGCCGGGAAGCCGGGATTGCCGAAGCCGTCGCCGTCCGTGTCGGTGCACGTGTCGCAGGCATCCCCGCGACCGTCCTTGTCCTTGTCCGCCTGGGTCGGGTTGGGCGTCGTGAGGCAGTTGTCGCAGGCGTCCCCCGCACCGTCGTGATCGGCGTCGCCCTGGTCGATGTTCCCGACGGCGGGACAGTTGTCGATGGGGCAGGTGTTCGCCGGAAATCCAGGGTCACCGTAGCCGTCGCCGTCGGTGTCGGTGCAGGGATCCTGCGCGTCGGGGATACTGTCCTTGTCCGTGTCGGGGAAGGCTCCTCGGTTGAGCAGGACGGCGATGCTGCCGCCCGAGATGGCGAGATCCGGGCGCGTGTCACCGTTGAAGTCGCCGACGGCCAGGGCATTCATGTATCCCGAGACCTCCAGCATTATCGGTGCGCCAAACGTCCCGTCACCCTGACCGAGGAACAGCTCCAACCCAGTCCCAGGAGCGGACCGCCCTGCCGCAACGAGATCCTCGTTGCCGTCGGAGTCGAGGTCGGCGGTCAGGAGGAACCCGGGGCCAATGTCGAAGGGCATTTGCACGTGTGCCTGGGGCGCAAACGATCCGTGGCCCAGCCCCATGATGATCGACACGTACCCGGAAGACGCGTTGCCGATGGCGAGGTCCGGTACCCGGTCCCCGTTGAAATCTGCGACCGCGATTGCGGCGGGGGAAAAGCCCGTCGGTAGCGTCGTGGAGAAGAAGAACGTCCCGTCACCCGCGCCGTTCATGATCGTGACGGACGCCAGCACGGAGTCCCACCCAACGTTCGCAATCACCAAGTCGAGGATCCCATCTCCGTTCAAATCGGCGGCGGCCACGGCTCCGGGCGCCGGAATGGGTGTGTATTTCGACTCGGGCCCGAAGGTTCCGTCCCCCTGTTGGAGCCGGATCGACACGCTGTCGAAGCGGGTGTCGGTGATGGCCAGATCGATCCGCCCGTCACCGTTGAAGTCGCCGGCCGCCAGCCCCGCCGGGTAGGCGCCGTCCGCGTAGCCCACCGCCGCGCCGAAGGTCCCGTCGCCGTTGCCGGACAGCACGGAGAGCGCCGGGGAGGTCAGGCCCAGGATCGCGGCGTCCGGCCTCCCGTCGGTGTTGAAGTCACCCAGCAGCAGCGTCTCCCCGAAGCGTGAAGCGTCCGTGCGCAGCGGAGCGGCTGACCCGAAATCGGCCCGACCCAGAAACGAGAAGAGTCCAGGGAGTCCTCCTGCGGCATCAGGGAATGCCAGCGTCAGGAGGTCGGTCCTGGCGTCGCCGTTCATGTCACCCACGGCGAGCGGCCCGCCGGAAGACTCTCCCATGCTCAGGAAAAGTGGGCCGTCGAACGTTCCGTCCCCCCGTCCCATGGCAAGGGTCACGATCCCGCGGCCGTACGACGGAAGGACGAGATCCGCGCGGCCGTCGCCGTTGATATCGCCGCTCAGCCCGTCCGCGCCGATTGGCAGTGACCCGTCGGAGTGCCTTTGATCGAATGTCCGGTCGGTCCGGCCGAAGAGAGCCAGAAGAGGCCCGAACTGCCCACCTGAAACCAGAAGATCGACGATCCCGTCCCCGTTGTAGTCGGCGACCGCGAAGGGAAAAGGTTCGATCCCGGGAATGACCGATGGGGAAAAGGTGCCATCGCGATTGCTGTAATACACCGTCAGCATGCTGCTGTTGCCGAGGGTCGCGACATCGGCAAGTCCATCGCCGTCGAAGTCACCCGACCGGAACCGGTAGATGGCCTCTGCGTCCTGGTACACCGGGTCGCCGAAGGTCCCGTCCCCGTTCCCGGTGGCGACGGCGAATCTGGGAGACCCATACTCGCTCAGGAACGCCAGGTCCAGCCGGCCGTCTCCGCTGAAATCCGCCACGATCGGATGACGGGGAATATCGGCAATCTGCTGACCATAAGCGACGCGGAACGATCCGAGCCCATCCGAAATGTAGCTGTAGATGGTCGAGGACGATCGATCGATGGCGATCAGATCGGTGCGTCCGTCTCCATTCAGATCACCGGCCGCCACGTCGGCAGGCTGGAACGATAAGGAGGTTTTTACTGGGAACTGGAATGTCCCGTCCCCGGTGCCGAACAGGACCACCAGGTCCCAGCCGAAAGCGGGATAGGCGAGCCTGACAGTCGCCGCGATGTCCGGCACGCCGTCGACGTTGAAATCCCCGACGACCACCCACTCCGGGAAACCTCCGACATCGATCCGGACCCGGGGGCTCGTGTCTCCGTACGCCTGTCCAAAAAGGATGGAAACCCCATCTTGGGCTGCGGCCACGATGTCCGCCCTGCCATCGCCGTCGAGATCGCGGACGACCTGGGCATAGCCACCGGGGCCGGCGTCGATCCCCTGCCAGGGGAACAGGCTTCCCGCCGCCGCGACCGGCATGCCGATGAGAGCGACGGCAAGGATCATGAGGACCAGGAACGCGGAGTGGCGCAGGGAGCGCCGAACGACCTGCATATGTCCTCCGGCAGTCTTACCGACACGTTGCAGAAGAGGTGGCTGCAATATACCTCGAACCCACGCCTTGTCAACGAGGTTCGACAGGGGAGGGGCTCGTGAGTTCCCAGGCGGGACGAGTCTTGCGGCGCGCCCGTGGTAACATTCCGTTCCCGGCCCTCGTCGGGCCGTCCCGGCCAATTGCGGAGAGGTGCTGGAGTGGCCGAACAGGGCTGCCTGCTAAGCAGTTGCTCCCGCTAAAACGGGTGCCGGGGGTTCGAATCCCCCCCTCTCCGCCAGCCTTCCTTCGCGCGCCGGCTCATCGACTCACGGCGCTCCAGGTCACAGAGCGCACCTTCCCTTCGAGATCGCGGGCGGTGATGCCGTCGCGATTCAGGCGGTCCTGCAGCTCCTTCGAGAAGGTGTAGCCGGCGGCGGCCAGGTAGTCCACGTCCTTGTGGACGCGGACGCCCGTCAGCCCGGCCGCCTGCGCGAGGTCGAAGTAGGCGCGGCGTTCCATAGCCCCGGCGACACAGCCGACGTAGGCGAGCACGTCGGTGGCGATCGCCGCCGGGAGGGGGCCGTCCAGGAGGATGTCGGAGATGACCAGCCTGCCGCCGGGGCGCAGCACGCGGACGATCTCGCGGAAGACGACCGACTTGTCCGGCACCAGATTGATGACGCAGTTGCTGGTCGCGGCATCGACGGACCTGTCCTCGAGGGGCAGCGACTCGAGCCGGCCCAGGCGGAACTCGACGTTCGTGAAGCACCCTTCGACGGCGTTGGCGCGCGCCTTCTCGATCATCTCCGGCGTCATGTCCACACCGATCACGCGGCCGGTGTCGGCGACGTGGCGCGCGGCCAGGAAGGCGTCGAAGCCGGCGCCCGATCCGAGATCGAGCACGGTCTCGCCCGGCATCAGATCCAGGAAATCCAGGGGAGCCCCGCAGCCCAGGCCCAGGTTGGCCCCTTCGGGCACCGCCTCGAGGTCGCTGTCGCGGTAGCCGATGGCGGCCGACGCCGGGTCTCCACAGGACGGGGCTGTCGACGGTCCGCAGCAGCCGGACTCCTGTCCCGTGGCGATGCGTCCATAGCGCTCGCGCACCGTGTCGACGATGCGCGCGGGATCGGCGGGAAGGGTGTCCTTGATCGACATGACCCATTCTACCGCGCGTGACCCTGCGCGGCATCTCATCTATAATGAACGCCCCATGTCCGAGCGGATCTGGTCCCTCAACGATCTGGCGCGCTTCCTGCGTTTCGAAGACCCGGAGGTCCGCTACTGGGCCGCCGATCGCCTGGCACGGCACTACACCCAGGAGGCGACCGACCTCCTGGCCCCCTACCTGTTCGACGACCACGACCTGACGCCCGAGCTGGTGGCGTCGCACCTGGGACGGCACGGGGGACCCGCCCACTTCAAGGTCCTGGCGCGCGGTGTCAAGACTCATCGGGGCGCCCCCGCGGCCCGGGCCCTGGAGGCGCTGGTCCGGCTGCGCTCCGCCGATTCCCTGGACCTGGTGCACCAGTCGTTCGACCGGCGGGACTTCGACGAGGAGTGCTGGTCGTTCATCCTGGACGCCCTGGCCGAGAGGGAGGACGCCCCGGCCCGCGCCGAGCTGCAGGCGTTCCTGAAGAAACGGGCGGACTGGTTCGGCTCCCCCTCCATCCTGTCGTCCGCTCTGAAGGTGACCGAGCCGGGCGAGTACCGCGCGGTGCTGCAGGCATGGGTTCGATCGCTGCAATGGAAAGGGGCCGGCGGCGGGGACACCGGCGAGGCGTTCCGCGTCCTGATGGATCACCTCCAGGTCGACGACTGCGGCTGGTGCTTCCGCACCAACCTGCGCGGCCGCGTCGATTTCGAGCGGACGCTCAAGGCGATCGAGTCCGCCTACAACTGCGAGCTGCGCGCGTCCCTGGGGGAGGAAACAGTCCAGGCGATCGCCAGGGCGCTCGAGGCGGGCGCCTTCGAGGACAGCGCCTCGACCCTGGCGCGCACGGTCAAGGATCGCGCCCGGGTCCTCAGCCCGGCGCCGGGAGACGACCTGCTCGAGCGGCTCGTCGAGGCCGCGGTCTACTGGGCCGACCCCGAGGTCGTCGCCAGCGTCGAGGGGCTCGGTCCGCACCTGCGCGAGTGGGTGATCGGGTTCCTGATCTCGACGGTCGTGAAGATGGCGTCGTACCACAACTTCGATCTCGAGGTGCGTCGATCGGCCGCGGACCTCGGCGGCCTGCTTCCGCTTCTCGAAGTCGAAACCTCGTTCATGCTCGACTCCCTGCCGCAGGCGATCCGCCGGGCGGTCGAATCGTCGGGCGAGAGCGGCGCTCCCGAGAGGTCCGCGGCCCGGCGGATGGTCGAGGAGCGCTGTCTCGCCATCCTCGCCAGCCGCGGGCCGTTCTTCCCGCAGGCGATGGCGCTCGAGACGCTCGGCGAGCTGCGCTCGGTGGGAGCCGTGAACGAGCTCATCGATTTCCTGGAGGAGGAGAACTCCTATCTCTACGAGGCGGCCGAGCACGCGCTGACGAAGCTCGAGGACGCGGTCATCGAGCCGGCGCGGGCCCGCCTGGAGGCGGGCAACCTGCAGGAGGACTCCGGCCACAGCCTGCTCATCATCCTGTGCGAGAGCGGGGCCTCAGAAGCGCTGAAGACGGTCCTGGAGCATCTCGAGTTCTTCATCGAAGCCGCCGGACCGGGCAACACGGCGCGCTGGCTGTCGCTGTTCGGCGCGCGCGAGCTGATCGAGCCGCTGCGCCGCCAGCTTCCTAAAGATACAGCGCAGGTGGGTCAGGCGGTCCTTCTCCTCGGCGCGGTGCACAACGTGCGCGTCCCGGAGGAGGCCGCCATCCGCAGGGCCATCGACGACTTCTGGAAGAAGCACTCGGACGAGGGCGAGGACGGCGACGAGCCCGGTCCGGGGGACGGGTCCGACAAGTACCTGATGTAGCGCCGGGCGCGGCGGGAGAGCATGAGACACGGACCGGAAGGGATCGGATCGATCGTCGTCGGCGCGCTCATCGCCGCGGTCTTCACGGCCGCGGGCGCCGAGGCCCCGAAGCCGAAGCCCCCGGCCCCGCCCTCCGCGGCGAAGCCCGACGGCGCGAAGACCACAGCACCGGAGTCGGTCCTGCGCTTCCTCCCGAAGGTGCGGCCGATGTCCACCTACAGCCTCGGCGCCCGTTTCGAGATCGGGACCAAGAACGTCACGTTCGAGGCGCCCGACGCCTACAAGCCGGGGTTCGAGTTCTGGTCCAAACGGATGAAGGGCCAGAAACGAAGCGAAGTCTACGAAATGACGACGATGACGCAGGAGGCGAACGACAGCGGCCTCTTCCCGTTCAGCCGCACAGTCCCGCAGTTCGATCTCGAGATCCAGAGGGAGGGAGAGATCATGGCCTCCCCCCCCGATACTGAGAAGAGCGTCGCGACCCTGGTCTTCGAGGGGACGCTCGACCGCTTTGGCAACGTCAAGGCGTTCAAGAAGACCGCCGGCAGCGACGACGCCGAGGTCGAGACCCTCGCCATCCCCGAGATCTCCCGGCTGTTTCCGGAGGCGGACGGGCCGCACGATTACCAGGTCGGCCAGGGGTTCAAGGAGGAGCGGTCGGTCCGGCTGCCGACGAAGCTGGGCATCGCCGGCCTCGAGAACGTCACCTACAAGGCGACCCGGGAGTACACGCTGAAATCGATCCAGGGCGGTCTCGCCACCTTCGACGTGAAGATCACCTACACCGACGACCCTGCCTTCAAGCCGGGCGCGCAGAATACCAGCCTGCACATCACAGGCGGCGGCAGCGGCACGGCGGTCTTCGAGGTCGGGCGCGGCGTCTTCCAGGAGTCGCGGCTGCCGTCCTCGATGCACATCGACATCGAGGCGCCCCTGCGGCCGCTGCCCGATCATCCCGAGACGGCGAAGGCCCCGACCGGGAAGACGCACGTCGATCTCGATCTCCTGGTCGCCGGGCGACAGACCGTCCGCCGGGTCTGGGGCGACGACACCGACTGAAGGGGGAGGGGACGTGCCGGCGAGGAAAGGGCGCGGGGCCGTCGGCAACGTCGAGGGACGGTTCGAGACGCGCCGCCTGAGGCCGGAAGACTACGGCTGGGGCACAGGCGGCGACGAGGACGCTCCGCCCCGGCTGCCCACCACCGTCACGCCGGAGAAGACCCGCACTATCCTGAGCCGGAACGACTCGCCCGACATCCCGTTCGACCGATCGATCAATCCGTACAAGGGGTGCGAGCACGGCTGCGTCTATTGCTTCGCGCGGCCGACCCATTCGTACCTCGGGATGTCGCCCGGTCTCGATTTCGAGACGAAGATCTTCTCCAAGCCGGAGGCGGCCCGCCTGCTGCGCGAGGAGCTGCGCCGCCCCGGATACCGTTGCGACGTGATCGCCCTGGGGGCGAACACCGATCCGTACCAGCCGGTGGAGCGCGACCTGAACATTACCAGAGCCGTCCTCGAGGTGCTGTGGGAGCACCGGCACCCGGTCGGGATCGTCACCAAGTCGAGCCTCGTCCTGCGCGACCTCGATCTTCTGGAGCCGATGGCCAGGCAGAACCTCGCGGCGGTGTTCCTGTCGATCACGACGCTCGACCGCGGGCTGGCGCGCACCATGGAGCCGCGTGCCGCCGCCCCGCACCGCCGCCTCGAGACGATCAAGGCCCTGAGCGACGCCGGCGTCCCGGCCGGCGTCCTGGCCTCGCCGATGATCCCCGGCCTCAACGACAAGGAGCTGGAGAGCATTCTCGAAGCGGCCGCCGCGGCGGGGGCCCGCACCGCCGGCTACATCCTGCTGCGGCTGCCGCACGAGGTGAAGGAGATCTTTTCCGAGTGGCTGACGACGCACTATCCGCTGAAGGCGGCGCACGTCCTCAGCCTGGTGCGTCAGACCCACGGGGGCAGGCTCTACGACAGCGAGTTCGGGACGAGGATGAAGGGGGACGGTCCGTACGCCGATCTGCTGCGGCGGCGCTTCGAGACCGCCAGCCGGCGCCTGGGTCTTCTGAAGAGGGATCTCGATCTCGACGTCACGCAGTTCCGCGTGCCGCCCCGCGCCGGAGACCAGCCGGGACTGTTCGACTAGGGATTCTGGAGAGTGCCGAGGTCCCACGCCGTCAGCAGCCACCCGCCGTTCGAGTCCCTCGCCAGCAGCATCACCAGGTCGTCGACGCCGTCGCCGGACACGTCCGTGAGGACCGGCCGGGAGGCGGCGACCATGCCGGTGACGTCGAACGGGAAGCCGCGTATCGGATTGCCGGCGGCGCGCAGGCCGAAGACCCGCAGGTACGACGTGCCGTTGTACTGGCTGCTCCAGACCTGCAGGAGGTCCGCCCGCCGATCACCGTTGAGATGCCCGACGACCCAGGGAGAGATGTCGATGGACTGGGAGCGGACGAAGTCGCGATGAATGGCCACCGGGTAGCCGGGCAGGGGATTGCCGTCGAGGTCGAACCCCACGAGATCGGTGCCGTCCTGCTGCAGAATCTCCAGCTGCCCGTCGCCGAGCAGGTCGGTGACGACGGCGCCCCAGGACGCGCCGCTCTGCAGCCGGCGGGGCCAGCCGGTGGCGTCAGAGCCGTCGGCGCGCAGGGCGTGCAGGTTCGCGGGCACGGCGGGGCCGGCGCCGGGCTCGGGCTGCGGCTCGATGATGACGCCGTCGAACGGCATGGTCGCCTGCACGATGTCCGGCCGGCCGTCGCCGTCGACGTCCGCGACGACGGGCGACTCGCGGTCGACGATCTCCAGCAGCTGCATCGGGAAGCCCTTCAGCAGCAGGCCCTCGGACGAGACGGCGGCCAGGCGCGGGGCGAGACCCGACTCCACGAAGACCAGGTCTTTCTTCCCATCGCCGTCCACGTCGGCGGCCACGAGGTCGGCGTTGATCTCGCGGGTCAGACCGGGAATGTCGGGGACAAGCCGCACCGGCCACCCGAGCCCGGTCAGGGCCTTGCCGAATCGATCGAAGCCCAGGATGATCCCCTTGTTCATGCCGCGGATGACTTCGAGTTTCCCGTTCCCGTCGAGGTCGGCGAGCAGGGTCGGAGTGTTCGAGCAGGTGAAGAAGTCGTTGCCGCCGCCGGCAAGTTCGATGGGCCACTTGTCCAGGTCGGAGCCGTCGGCCCGCATGGCGTAGAGGTAGTTGCGGCGCGGCGATCCGGACACGACGCAGGTCACGATGTCCGGCGACCCGTCGCCGTCCAGGTCGCCCACCGCCGGTTCGCCCATCGGAAACGCCGGTTGGTTCAGGTCGTCGAACCTGCGCGGCCAGCCTTTGAACAGACTGCCATCCGGGTGGACGACCAGGATTTGTCCGGACGGGACGGAGACGACCAGGTCCTTCCGCCCGTCCCGATCGACGTCGGCCAGGACCACCGCCCCCTGTCGGGGCCGGAAATCGACCGTCTGCGGAAACCATCTCGGGTATCCCAGGACGTACGGGGGGGCCTTCGGGATGCTCCCCTGCAGGTGCGGATCGCTCTGCCCGGCCAGAGGATACGGTGCCGTGGACAGGAGCAAGGCTCCCAGGCCCAGGCTGGCGATCGAGATGAGGGCGTGAAAGCGAGGCCTGACCCGATGCGGCGACGGGTGGAACATCGGTGTCTCCCCGGAGATAGAGTCTCCATATACCTCCGGAACGCTTCCAGGGCAATAAAAAAACGCTGGAAGGGACGCCCCGGATCGGATTAAATCCCCGCTGCATGGAGAATCCACGGACCGACCCGGCCGCTCCCGCGGGAGTGCGGGTGCGCTTCGCCCCCTCTCCGACCGGCTTCCTGCACGTCGGGGGGGCCCGCACGGCCCTGTTCAACTGGCTGTTCGCCCGAAAAAGCGGCGGCACCTTCATCCTCAGGATCGAGGACACCGACCAGGAGAGATCGACCGAGGCCAGCGTTGCGACCATCCTGGACGGTCTGGAGTGGCTGAGAATCGGTTGGGATGAGGGACCGTTCTTCCAGTCCCGCTGCCTCGAGGCGCATCGCGCGCTCGCCCTGCGCTTCCTGCAGGAAAAGAGCGCCTACCACTGCTTCTGCACCATAACCGAGCTCGAGGCGCGCCGGGCCGCGGCCGAGAAGGACGGGGTCGCCTGGAAGTACGACCGGCTCTGCCTGAGGCTGGCGCCCGACGAGGTGCGCAGGCGGCTGGAGGAAGGGCGTCCCGCCGTCGTGAGGTTCAGGGTCCCCGACGGCACGGTCGCCTGGGACGACCTGGTCCACGGGCCGACTTCGTTCGAGGCGGCGGTTCTCGAGGACATCGTCCTGTTGCGCTCGAACGGCTCGCCCACCTACAACCTCTCCTGCGTGTCGGATGACATCGCCATGCGCGTCACGCACGTCATCCGCGGCGACGACCATATCAGCAACACGCCGAAGCAGATCCTCCTGTACCACGCCGCCGGGGTGTCGCCGCCGCGCTTCGGCCACCTGCCCCTCATCCTCGGGACCGACAAGAAACGCCTGAGCAAGAGACACGGCGCCGTCTCGGTCACCGAGTACCGCGACAAGGGGTACCTGCCGGAGGCGATGTTCAATTTCCTGGCGCTCCTGGGGTGGTCGCCCGGGGAAGGGCGCGAGAAGCTGAGCCGCGACGAGATGATCGCTCTGTTCCGGCTGGAGGACATCAACAGGAAGGGGGCGGTGTTCGACGAGCAGAAGCTCGAGTGGCTGAACGGCCAGTACATCAACGACCTCCCTCCCGGGCGGATCGTCGCGCTGGTCCGCGCCGAGCTTCAGGCCGCCGGTCTTCTGAGCCCCGACATCGACGATTCCGGCCCGCGGCACGCCTGGTTCCTGAAGGTGATCGAGACGCTCAAGGCGCGCTCCAAGCGACTGCCCGACTTCGTGCGCGACGCGCGGCCGTTCCTGTCGGAGGATTTCGAGTACCGCCCCGAGGCGGTCGAGAAGCACCTGAAAGGGGACGCCGCGTCGGACGGGCGGAAGGGGATCGCCGCCCGGCTGTCGGCACTGCGCGCACAGCTTGCGACCGTCGAACCGTTCACCGAGGAGGCGACCGAGAAGGCCCTGCGGGAGCTCGCCGAGGCGCGCCGGGAGAAGGCGTCGGACTACATCCACCCGCTGCGCGTGGCGCTCGTCGGGACGGCCGTCAGCCCCGGGATCTTCGCCGTCCTCGTCCTGATCGGGAAGGAGCGCGCGTTGCGACGTCTCGACCGCATGATCGCCTTCCTGCAGTCCGAGGTCCCGCCGCAGGCGTCGTCCGGTGGGCCTCCTTGATGCGGGTGTCGACCGCCGCCCGCCCGTCTGCGGGATCTAGGAGGAGCGCTTCGAGAATTCGCTGGCCGTCTTCACGAACGACCGCGCGGCGTCCGGAGGCGGCACGGTCTGGGCCACGAGGATGTCGTTCGCGGTGACCGGCTTTCCATAGAACTCCTCGGTCGCGCTCTTGTTCGGCTTGATCACCACCCCTTCCAGCGAGGCTCCCAGGAACACGCCCCGGGGTCTCGACCAGGAGAGGATCTCGGCGTGCATCTGCGCGTCGGTCGAGGCCTGGGCGGTGCGGCCCACCGGTCCGGCCACGGCCGAGGCCTCGCCGCCGAGGGTGAACTTGTCCTGAAGCAGGTGCTTGACTCCGTTCTCGTTCATGATGAGCAGCACCAGATCGGCCTGCTGGCCGCCGAACTGCCATCCGAAGCTGCCGCCGCCGATCGTGAAGAAGGCGGGCGCACCCATCGTGCCGTTCTTCTGGCGGCAGGTGAACACGCCCCGGCCGAACTCCCCGCCGACCACGAACGCTGCCTTGGTCACGCGGGGGAACACTCCGATGCATTCGGCCCGCTCGAGGAGACTCCGGGGAATCCCCTTGTCGGGGGCGGTCACGGAGGCCCTCAGGACCGCTTCCGCATCGCGGATCTTCTGCAGCTCCGGACTCTCCGCGGCCCTGGCGGGCGGGCCGAGGGCCAGGCACGTGACGAAGATCGACATCAACAGGGCGAGCGTTGGAGACCGCATGTCAACCTCCTCTTCTTCGGGCTCGCGTGTTTGCACCAGCAAGCACGATGCCAAATCGCCGGGCAGGACCCTGACTTGCTACGGTCGAACCACTTGACGATCGATCCGAGGAGCCGGCGTCGGATGCACAACGAGGCGCCGGGCGTCACTTGAAGGGGACGGAAACTGTCCGGCGGCGGCTGTGGGCGTGACCGGGCGGGTGATTACGTCGCGTGCGGTTCCTGCCTGCGGCGCAGGGCGAGCACGACGAGGACGACGGTGAGCGTCTGCGGCACCCCGCTGACGACCGCGAGCAGTCTCGGATCGATCGGCCAGTCCATCGGCCAGTAAATGTTGAGGGCGGCCCACGCGAGAAGAACCGTGCAGAGAGTCTTCGTGGTCGGTAGGTAGGTCGCGGCCAGGATGGTGAGCAGCCAGAGAGGAGGGACCGCGGCGTAGCCCTGAGGCAGGAACGGACTGCGCAGAGTCGCGAGGATCAGGATCGCCATCCACACCAGGGGCTTCTCGTCGTTGCGCTGCGCGCGCAGACCGGCGAACACGGTCGCGGCGAGCGCGATCGGCGTGTAGATCCATCCCACGATCTTCGACGCCCCGAAGGACATGCCCGGCACGCCGAACAGCTTCGCCTTGAACGCGAGTCCCGGGATCGAGAAGTTGATCGCCATCGCGGCGGGATTCCGGAACGCCGGGAAGGCCTCGCCCCCGAGGAGCGCCGGGAAACGGTCCAGGAAAGCCGCGTACGGCGCCCAGCCGATGTCCACGAATGTCAGGACCATGAACGCGACCGCGAACCCCGCCGTCCACGCGAGCGCGCGCCACTGGCGCCGCGCGAGCAGGTACAGCACCAGCAGGCCCGGGTAGAGCTTGCTCAGCGTCACGAACGCCAGGATCGCGCCCCCGGCTGCCGGGCGCCGCCACTCGAACAGCGCCATCGCCAGCATCACCCCGGCGATCACCGTCCCCTGGACGTTTCCCTTCTGCAGAGTGCTGGCCATCGGCAGCGAAATCCACACGAGGGGTGAGAGCAGAAGCGCGCGCGTCCCGGCAGCCGGGCTCATGGCGCGCGCCACGACCAAGAGCGCAAGCAGGAAGACCCCGCCCGAGAGCCCGAACCACAGCATTCGAAGTCGCATGAAATCCGGCGTCAGACGCAGGAGGGCGCGCGGCAGGAGCAGGAACGGCGGCGGGTACTCGAAGACGTCGATCTTGAAAGGGCCGAGCATGCGTGCTTTGCGGATCGAGTTGGGGTCGTCATCGGGCATCGTGAAGAGCGCGTCGTCGTAGATGTTGGTCGACGTGGACGCCGCCTGCGCGCTGACGAAGTACGCGGACAGGCACGAATGTTCGAGCTCCCACTTGCTGGAGGGTATCGACGAGCAGGAAACCTGCGACGGATCGACCATGAAGACGGCGAGGCGGGCTATCTGGACGAGCGCCAGTGCCGTCACCAGCCCTGAGACGATCGCCAGCGGCCGGGAGCATGCCGTTTCGTCGAGCACCACAATCGGGCGCCGGAGGGACAGCAGGACAACGAGGCCCGCGACGACGGCGGCGATCAGGGCCGCGGCGAGCCGCGAATCGGTCAGAGCGGCCGCCGCCGGGAAGGCGAAGATCCCGCACGCCACACCCAGGGACGATGAGACGAAAACCCGCAACCGCGATTTCATCCAGCCGATCTCCGGTCCGGCGCCATGCGCACCCTCGCCGGCGCCGGTCAGTATCCTACGGTAAAGCGGATGTTCACGAATCGACCGTTCTCGACCTCATCGATCATGGCCACGGCGAAGTCTTCGTAGGAGATTCCGGATTGACCCTGATCGTCCAGCACCGGATGGTCGAGGCGGGTCCGGTATCGGCCCGTGCGCGCTCCGGGAGAGAAGTTCGCGGGCGGGGGCGAGACGTACGTCCAGGCGACTCGCGAATTCGAGAGTCGTCGGTAGAACTCGAGGGCTTCGGCCTGCCCCTCGGCCGGGCCTCGGAGCGTTCCCGGGAAATCGGGAAGGTCGAGGAACCGTTTGCCGTCGGGTGTCAGGAGCGTGGCGCCGCCGCCCATGTGCAGGATGCGCGGGATGGCCCCGGGCATTCCATTCAGCGTCTCGGTCAGCATCTGGGCGGCGCGCTTCCAGACCGAGTTGTCCTCGCCGCCGATCGCCACGATGAACGCATCGGCGCCCCGCGCAAGTTTCCGGAGGGAGGTCTTCGAGAGGGCGTCACCGACCTCGGGCACGACCGCGGCCGGGAGGTCGGTCAACCGGGAGCGGTCGCGAGCCACCGCGATGACGTGGTGGCCGCGACGCGCCGCCTCGGCCGTGATGCGGTGGCCGGCCCTTCCCCCCGCTCCGAAGACCACGATCGTGGCCATGGCCGTGTGTCTCCCTCGGCTGTGCGCGCGCATTTCCGAGCGTGCTCGATGATCCGACTATATCGCGCCGCCCGCGCGGGGAGCAAGGTTCAGCGGCGGACGGAGGGGCTTGCGAGCGGTTGACTACCCGGTGTCCGTCCGTTAAAATCGGCGCCGGTTTCCGGGATCGTCTAACGGTAGGACACGTGGCTCTGGACCACGGTATCGGGGTTCGAATCCCTGTCCCGGAACCAGACGCACGACGTGTGGCGCTATCGTCTAGGGGTTAGGACGGATGGTTCTCAGCCATCAGACCGGGGTTCGAATCCCCGTAGCGCTACCATCTCCTCATTCCTTCCGAGTGAAAGGCCCCTCCTGAAACCATCCTGGTCGTTCGGATACCGGGTCGTGGCGCTCTGGGTGTGCGTCTGGGCCCCCACGGGAGTGATCGGCTGCGCGGCGCCGGCTCCGAAACCGGCCACCGGGGAGGTGGCGAAGGCGGTGCAGGCGTCGCTCGCGGGCGGTTCGGAGCGCTTCGACCACGCGACATGGGACAGGCTGCTTCAGGGCGGGACGCGGGATGGCCTGGTCGACTACCGGTTCATGCAGGCGCACCGCGCCGACCTGGATGCGTACCTGAACGCGATCGGGGGGGCGCACCTCGACCGGCTGGCGGCCGGACAGCTGGAGGCGTTGCTGATCAACGCCTACAACGCGCACACGATGCGCGCCATCCTCGACCATCCGGACGTCACGTCGATCAAGAAGATCCCGGGGGTGTGGACCGAGACGAAGCGGCGGGTTGGCGGCTTCGACCTGACCCTCGACGACATCGAGCACAGGATTCTGCGGCCGTTCTTCCGCGACCCGCGTCTCCACTTCGCGCTCAACTGCGCCTCGCGCTCCTGCGCGCGGCTGCCGCCGTGGGCCTACGACGGCGACCGGATCGACATGCAGCTGGAAGACCGGGCGGCGACGTTCCTGGTCGACCCGGACAACGTGTCGTACGAGAAGGAGCGGCTCGTGGTGTCGAGATACTTCGACTGGTACGGCGGCGATTTCACCGCGCCGGGCTGGAAGGGAGCGGCGCGCACCATCCCGGCCTACATCGCGCGCTACGCCGTCCTCGACGTCAAGTGGTTCATCCAGGCGTACAAGGCCAGGCCCACGGTGGTCTTCGCGGAGTACGACTGGTCCCTGAACGCCGCCGTGCCGCCCGATCCGTCCGTGCGACCGTAGCCTCTACGCCCCGGCCGCGCCGGCGCCGAGGAGCCGGGTCACGCGCACGAGCTCGCCGCATGCCTTCTCGACCTGGGCCCGGCTCCTGGGATCGATCAGCCGGCCGGCCGGGTCGAACGCTTCGCCGGCACGGCTGATCTGCACGGTCGCGGGGAGGACGAAGACGGCGAGGGCGGAGAGCACCTGGCGGAGCGCCAGGGCGCTGCGCACGGCGCCGTACGCGCCGGGCGACGCTCCCATCAATTGCGCGATCTTCCCCTTGAACGGGTTGCCGTCTCGCGACGCCCAGTCGATGACGTTCTTCAGCGTGCCGGGGATCGACCAGTTGTACTCGGGGCTGCAGATCAGAAGCGCGTCGGCCGCGGCGATCCTCAGCTTGAAGAGACGCGCCCCTTCCGGCAGTCCGTCCTTCGCCTCGATGTCGCCGTCGAAGGGGGGCATCGGGACCTCGCGCAGGTCGAGCAGGTCGACCTCGGCCTGGCCCCGCAGCGCGTCGGCGGCGATCGCGACGAGCTTGCGGTTGAAGGAGCCGCCGCGCAGCGAGCCGGCGAAGGCGAGGATCTTCATCGTGAGTCCTCCGGTTGACGGGAGCGGCGATCTTAACTCAAGATTCCGCGCGTGCGCGGCATCCTGCTGGTGCAGCACGCGGAGAGCGAGGGGCCGGGGCTCCTGGCGCAGGCGCTGGACGAGCGCCGGCTTCCGATCAGACTCGTGCGCGCCGATCGGGGCGAGAGCGTTCCGCGCGCCGCCGCGGGCGCCGCGGCGGTCATCATCCTCGGCGGGCCCATGGGGGTGCACGAGGAGGACCGGTTCCCGCACTTGAGGGACGAGATCCTCCTGGCCTCCGACGCGCTGCGGCTCGGAGTGCCGATCCTCGGTGTCTGCCTCGGCGCGCAGGTCCTTGCGGCGGCCGCGGGGGCGCGGGTGTACCGCGGGCCGGCGCAGGAGATCGGCTGGTTCCCGACCACGCTCACAGCCGCGGGGCGGGCGGATCCGATCCTCGGTCTTCTCCCCGGCGAGGCGATGGTGTTCCACTGGCACGGCGACACCTTCGACCCGCCGCCGGGCGCGACGCTCCTCGCGTCGTCGCGTCTCTACGAGCAGCAGGCGTTCCGTCTGTCGCCGCGCGCCTGGGGCGTGCAGTTCCATCCGGAGATCACGGAGGCGATGGTGGACGACTGGGCGGGGCGCGCGCGCGAGGACGAGGCGGCGTCGTTCGGCGGCGCCGAGGGCGCGGCGAGGATGCGCGACGATGCCCGGCGCCATGTCCCGGCGCTCGCCCCGCGGGTCGCCGCGCTCGGGCGCGCCTTCCTGGCCCTCAGCGCACCCTGACGTTCTTCATCTTTCGATAGATCTCGAGCGCGTCCGGCAGGGGAGGCTGCGACAGGACGGCGAGAGCGTCCTCGACGTAATCCTCCTGGCGCATCCCGACCAGGACACAGGTCACGCCGGGCGTCGAGCACAGGACGGCGAGCGCCTTCTGCGACAGCGTTGCGCCGCGGCGATCCCGGGGCAGGAGCGGATCGATCGCCTCGGTCACCTTGCCGCTGCGCGAGCGACTGCGGTTGGACGCCTCGCGCGCGATCCCCCCGAGGAGCGCCTCGAGCGACGGGATGCAGCGCTCCCACCAGGCCTGCCAGCGCGGGCGGACGTCGTCGGGGACGTTCTGCGCCAGCGTCCGGGCGGTGTGGTTGAGCCGCGGGATGGCGTACTGCTGCTCGATCTGCTTCCAGTGCTCCAGGTCTTCGATCTGATCCTGCATGACCGCCAGCTGGTCGATGAGGTCGAAGAACGGATCGATGGCGGCGGCCGGGGTTCCCGAAGGCGGCGCGATCGTCGCGCGGTACTCCTCCTCGAGGGTCTTCAGGTCCGCGTGAATCGCCTTGAGGCTCGGTCCCTTGTCCCGCTCCTGGACCCCGGCCAGGCGGATGAGGCGCTTCCCGACGATGGCGTTGAGCGGGCGATTGATCAAGACCGCCAGGCCGGCCCCTGCCGCGGCCTCGAGCGGCGTCAGCCGGCGCTCCGGGCCGGTGTTGACCAGGAGCGCACCGCCCGACTCGAACACGTTCATCGGCATCTGCACGACGCGGAAATGGTGCTCCTTGCCGCCCGCCTCCTCGGCGGCCTTCAGGAAGTAGCTCAGCGACGTGGCCTCGGGATCGTCGGCGGCGGCGACGAGCGAGTTCGACGACACGCCGTAGCAGCCGATCTCGCCGCGCGTCACGGCCTTTTCGAAGAAGGCGAACGCCTCCTGGACGCGGCGGTAGAACTCGGCGCGCAGCACGTCGAGGTCGCGGCCGCGGCCGTGCTTCTTGGCGTCGGTGAGGAAATACTCCGGATTGTGCAGCAGGCAGACGTCCAGGGTCGCGAGACCGAGCCGGTCGAGGGACCGCGCCAGCTGGTCCTTCAGGAATTCCGGATGGATGCAATGCCAGCACCACTCCTCGACCTTGACCATCTCGGGGAAGGGGAAGCCGGCCTTTTCGCGCTCGGTCGCCAGACGCATGTTCTCGCCCTGCACGTAGCCGATCTTCGACACGACCACGACCGCCTCGCGCGGCACGCGGCCGTTCCGCCCGGCTTCCTTGAGCACGCGCCCGACCAGCCGTTCGCTGCCGCCGTCCATGTAGTTCGTCGAGGTGTCGATGAGATTGCAGCCGGAGGCGAGGGCCGCCTCGAGCGCCGCGCGGTGCTCCGGCGTGGCGTCGTCCACGCGGTAGCAGCCGAAGCCGAGCCGGCTGACGTAGAGCCCCGTGGCGCCGAGCGGGACGTGGCCGTGCGGCGCGTGCGCCGGAAACCTCGCCAGGTGGTCGCGCGTTCCCCCGGGGGTGGCCCGGCCGGAGAACGGAGAGTCGCTCACGCGCGCCCCCCGGAGGCGCGGGTGCGGTCCGCCCCTCCGGCGAGACGGTCGAGCCTTCGCCTGTAGGCGAGGACCCGCCGCACGAACCGCTCGCGCCGCCTCGTGTCGTGCAGGGCGTCCTCCTCCTCGACCGGCAGGCCCGGGAACCGCGTCGTCAAGGCGCGGGCGAACACTCCGGAGCCGTCGCGCGCCGGCGGCGCGCCGGGCCGGCCGGTGCTGTGCACCGGCACGCTCCGCAGGCCGCAGGTCGGCGAGCGGCTCTTCAGGATGTAGCCGCAGAGATCCAGAAGGTCCGGCCGATCGAGGCGGCGGCGCGACCAGGCGCGCATCCTCGAGGTGATGTCGCGTCGGGCGCGCTCGAAGACGAGACGCGGCCGGCGCGGATCCCCTTCCAGACGGAGCGTCTCGCGCGGCACGCCGAGCCCCAGCTCGACCTCCGGGCAGACGGGGATCCATTCGAACAGGCGGCCGAGGGGTAGGGCGACGCGGCGGTCGAGCTTGTGCCCGCCGTCGTATCGCACCCTCTGGCCGAGCAGGCAGGCGCTGATGCCGACGCGGAGGCGCGGAAGGCTGCGCGCGGTCATCTCCCGAGGTCGATGACCCGGCCGCCCTGGACGACGGCGGCCGGCTTCCTGAGGATCACGACGTCCTTGGCCGGGTCCCCCTCGAACGCGACGAGATCGGCGTACTTCCCCGGCTCGAGCGTCCCGAGGTCCTTCGACCGCCCCAGAAGATCGGCCGCGCTCCGGGTCGCGGCGACGATCGCCTCCATCGGCGTCATGCCGAACTGGACCATCAGCTCGAACTCGTGGGCGTTCTGTCCGTGCGGAGTGACGGCGCTGTCCGTGCCGAAGGCGATCTTCACGCCCGCGGCGTGCGCCTTGCGGAACGACTGCTGCATCATCGGCCAGACGGCCAGCCCCTTGGCGATGGAGTAGTCGGGAAGCCGGCCGTTCTTCGCGCTGGTGTACACCGACTCACCCGCCATGAGCGTGGGGACGAGGTACGTGCCGTGTTCCTTCATCATCTTGATCGCCTCGTCGTCGAGGATGGAGCCGTGTTCGATCGAGTCGATCCCCGCCAGGACCGCGGCCTTGATGCCGGCGGTGCCGTGGGCGTGCGCCGCCACCTTGCGTCCGAGGGCGTGCGCCTCTCCGATGATGGCGCGCAGCTCGTCGTCGGAGAACTGCCGCGCCCCCAGCTCGTCGCCCGAGGACAGGACGCCGCCGGTGGCGGCGATCTTGATCAGGTCGGCGCCGTACTTGACCTGGTAGCGCACGGCGGCGCGGCACTCGTCGGGGGAGTTGCAGACGCCGGATTCGATCCCTCCGTGTCCGGCGATCTCCAGACCGGGCCGGAAGGCGTTGAGACTGTCGGCGTGTCCGCCGGTGATGGTGATGATCTCGCGCGCGGTCAGGATGCGCGGGCCCTCGATGAGCCCGAGATCGACGGCGCGGCGGAGCGCGACGCTTGTGCCGTCCGAGTCACCGACGTTGCGCACGGTCGTGAATCCGGCGCGCAGCGTCGCCAGGGCGTTGACGGTGCCGAGGATAGCCTCGTCGGCCGTCGTGCGCAGGACCGGCCGCCACTTCCAGTCGGCATCCACGAGGAACGTCAGGTGATCGTGGCAGTCGATGAAGCCGGGGAGGACGGTGCGTCCGGACAGATCCAGATCGCGCGCTCCCTCCGGGCGCGCCAGCCCCTTCTGCGTGTCGATCGCCTCGATCCGCTCCCCCTTGACCAGGATCGCCATGTCACGCCGGGGCGGCCCGCCGTTTCCGTCGATCAGGAGGCCGACCCTGACGTAGAGCGGCTTCGGCGCGTCGGCCGCGGCCGCCACCGTGGCGACAAGGGCCGCCGCCGCGCAGAACCCCGTGATCCGGGCGGGAAATCCGCGCAATCTACGAGCCCTTCTTGGTGAGCGTCCCGAGGTAGACCACGAGCGCGTCCAGGTCCTCGGCGGACAGGGAGGAGTAGGCCTTCATCTTCGAATCGGCCTTCACCGATTTGGGATTGACGATGTACTTCTTCAGCTCCTCGGCCGTCATCTTGCCGCCGACGTCGTCGAGGGGGGTCTTCGGGTTCCCCTTGCCGGCGATCGAATGGCACATGCTGCAGTGCTGCGCCGCGTACACCTGCTGCCCCTTGCCCGCTTTCGCCGCATCGGGCTTCGCGGCCTCCTCGGCCCGCAACCCGGCGACTCCGAGACCGACGGACAGCGCGACGGCGATGGCCAGACTCCGTGTCATCCTCGACCCTCCTTGGTGTGGTGGACCGGTCGCTACGATATCACCCCTGCGGGGTCGTCTCCAACGGGCGGCGTCATCCGCCCGGCGGAGCGCATCTCGTCGGGGACCGCCGCGGCGACACACCGGGCCAGCTCGTCGAGATGCCCGGCGAAGTTGTGCGCCGCCCCTTTCACCACGACAACCCGCGCCCCCCCCGGCACGACAGCCGCCAGCGCCATCACCTGGAGGAGCGGGCCGAAGGCGTCTCCGTCCCCCTGGATGAGCGTCAGGGGTTTACGGCAGTCGCGCAGGAAGCCGAAACCGACGAGATTGACCGGGATGCCGATGCCGATCAGCGCGGGCGCCCGCGGGTCGCGGCAGCCGACGCTGAGGGCGACGAAGGATCCGAAGGAGTACCCGGCGACCAGGAGGCGCCGGCCGGGAAAGAGCCGCGCCAGGTGATCCAGGACCGAGCGCAGGTCGTCCTGCTCGCCGCGCCCGCCGTCGTGCGTGCCTCCGCTTCCGCCGACCCCGCGGAAATTGAAACGCAGGACGGGGATGCCGGCGTCGACGATTGCCTCGGCGGCGGCGTGCACGACCTTGTTGTGCATCGTGCCGCCGAACAGGGGATGGGGGTGGCAGACGACCGCGGCCGAGGGGGTGTCGGCGGCGTCTGGCCGCTTCAGCATGCATTCGATGCGCCCCGCCGGACCCCGCAGGAAGAAAGTCTCGATCCGGCTCATGCGCCCGCCCGCGCGCGCAGCGTCCGCCGCGCCAGCCGCGTGACGTAGACCGTAACGGCGAGCGTGGCGATCAGGCCGATGGTCCAGGCGGCGTACTCGGCGGGGGTACGCGCGGTCCGGCCGGCGGCCGCCTGCGCCACCGCGCGGCCGGCGAAGCCCAGGTAGACGTACAGCACGGTGCCCGGCATCATGCCGATCCACGAGGCCAGGACGTACGGGCCGAGGCGAACGCGCGTCAGGCCGTACAGATAGTTGAGCAGGTTATACGGAAACACCGGGCTCAGGCGGGTGAGCAGGACGATCGTCCATCCCTCCCGACCGACCGCCCCGTCGATCGCTGCGAATCGCGGGTCGCGCGCCGCCCAGCGCTCGACGCGATCGCGCGCCAGGTAGCGGGCGACCAGGAATGCGGCCGTGGCCCCGAGGGTCGATCCGGCCGACACGGCGACGAACCCCCAGCCCAGACCATAGAGGGCGCCCGCCCCGATCGTCAGCGCCGAACCGGGGACGAAGAGGACGGCTGCCAGGGCGTAGACGATCGCGAACAGACCGATCCCCCAGAGTCCGAGTCGGGAGAGCAGCGCGTTCAGGCCGGCGAGCCAGGAGGCCACCGGGAGGAAACGCAGGGCCACGGCCAGCGCCGCCAGTGCCGCGAGACCCCCGAGGAGCCGCGCGCGGCCGCTTTGCGCCGCGCTCACAGACCCCGCCGCTGCCAGGCGTAGAGCCGCGAGAAGATCGCGCGCGCTCCGGGGGTGAGTTTCGTCCGCATGAAAGCGTCGGCGGTGCGCTGCACGGCCTGCGACAGCGTCGGGTAGACGTGGATCAGGGACGACAGCGACTGCAGACCGATCCCCTGCTTCATCGCCAGGGCCAGTTCATGGATCAGCTCGCCGGCCCCGGCGCCGACCACCGTCGCCCCGAGGATCGTGCCGCGCCCGCGCGCGGCGATCACCTTGACGAACCCTTCCTCCTCGCTCTCGAGGATGGCGCGATCCAGGTCCGAATAGGGGAAGTGGTGCACGTCGAACCTCACGTCGGTCTGCGCCGCGTCGGTCTCGTTCAGGCCGACGCGCGCCACCTCCGGCTCGGTGAAGGTGGTCCACGGCACGACCCGCTGGTCGGCGCGGGCGCGCAGGAGCCCCTTAAAGGGGGACAGGAGGATGTTGCGCACGACGATGCGCGCGTGGTGCTCGGCGACATGCGTGAAATGCAACGACCCGCAGACGTCCCCCGCGGCGTAGATGGTCTTGCGGCTCGTCTGGAGATAGGCGTTCACCGTGACCCCCCGGCCGGTCGAGGCCACCCGGGCCCGGTCCAGGCCGAGCCCCTCGACGTTCGGCGTCCGCCCCGCGGCGATCAGGATCGTGTCGGCCTCGATCTCGAGCGGGTCATCCGGCCCGCCGGTCCCGCCCTCGCGGCGCACCTTCACGCGGTGCGGCGCGGCGCGGCCGGGGACGACCGACTCGACCCGGCCGCGGAGGAGAAGGCGAACGCCGTCCTCCGCCATCCTGGCCTGCACCAGCGCCGCGACGTCCGCGTCCTCGCGGTGCAGCACGTGCGGCCCCCGGTCGACCAGGGTCACTCTGGCTCCGAGCCGGACCATCGCCTGCGCCAGCTCGCAGCCGACCGGACCGCCCCCCACCACCAGGAGGTGGCCGGGCGGCGTCTCGCGCTCGAAGATCGTTTCGTTCGTCTCGAACCCCGCCTCCTTCAGGCCGGGGACATCGGGCACGACGGCCCGCCCCCCGGTCGCGAGAACGATGTTCCGGGCGCGCAGCAGCGTGCCATCCACCCGGACGGAATGCTCGGACTCGAGGGACGCATCGCCCGGGAAGACATCCACTCCCAGCCGTTCGAAGCGCTCGACCGAGTCGTTCGGCTCGAGGCGGGCCCGCAGCGCCTTCACCCGCAGCACAACGCGGCCGTAATCGACGAGCGGTTTCACCGGATCGAGCGCGTAGAGATCGGCGCGGCGCATCAGCGCGGCGACGCGAGACGAGCGGATGAGCGCCTTGCTCGGCACGCACCCGAAATTCAGGCAGTCGCCGCCCATTCGGTTGCGTTCGATCAGCGCCACGCGGCCGCCCAGGCCGGCGGTTCCGGCCGCCGTGACCAGTCCGGCCGTGCCGGCGCCGATGACCACGACGTTGTAGACGCCTTCTCCCTTGCCCGTGGAGCCCATCAGGATCTCCCGCGTCGCGGCCGAAGTCGGGATAATATGCCGTTTCTCATTCGCGGGGGAGGAGCCTTGCCGGTGCCCACCGACCAGTTCAAGAGCGCCATGCGGCGCTGGGGGAGCGGCGTGTCGATCCTCACGACCCGGCGCGAAGGGGGAATCCTCGGGATCACCGTCAGCTCCTTCTGCTCTGTGTCCCTGAACCCGCCCCTGGTTCTCGCCTGCATCGACAAGAAGGCCCGCAGTCATGTTTCAATCGAGAAGGACGCCTCGTTCGCCATCAACGTCCTGAAGGACAGCCAGGAGCGGCTCTCCGAGCTCGCCGCCGGTCACCTCGGAGAGCGCGGCAACTGGCTCGAAGACGTGCCGCTCCGGAAGGCGGAGACGGGGGCCCCCATCCTCACCGACTGCCTGGCCTGGTTCGACTGCAGACTCGAAGCGGCCCACGACGGAGGGGACCACACGATCTTCGTCGGCCGCGTCGAGGCCGCCGGCCACTCCCAGGGGCGTCCGCTCCTGTATTACGACGGCGCCTACCACCGTCTCTCCCACCAGCGCCCGTCCCGCCGGAGCTGAGCCGCGCGGTGGTGTGCTTCTCGACGCGCGCGGATGAGACAGGGGGGTGTGCTTGACTCCCCGGCACGCCTGCGCTAGGTTCCGCCGTCATGCTGCTGAGCGTCAAGAAGACCGACCGGCTGTTCTTCGACACCTTCGCCGCCATGGCGGGGGGCGCCGTGGACGCGGCGCTGATCCTGGAAGAGATGTTCCGCAACGGCAAGGGGGGGGACGGCGCGGCCTACGCCTCGCGCATCAAGGAGATCGAGCACCGCTGCGACGTCCAGATCCACGAGCTGGTGAAGACCCTGCACCGCACCTTCATCACGCCGATCGACCGGGAGGACATCCACGATCTGGCGTCCCGCATGGACGACCTGGTCGATCTGATCGACGCCGTCGCCAGTCGCGCGGTCCTGTTCAGGGTGGGCGGGGAGATTCCGGACGCGGCCGACCTGGCGCGCATCATCCACCAGCAGGCTGTGGAGATCCAGAAGGCGGTCGTGGACCTGCGTGACGCGGCGACGATCATGCGGCACTGCGCGCGGATCAACCAGCTCGAGAAGGATGGGGACAAGCTCTACCGGGAGGCCATGGCGCGCATCTTCGACTCGGGGCGGGACCCGATCTTCGTCATCAAGGCGAAGGAGATCATCGAGACCCTCGAGGCGGCCACCGACGCGGGCGAGGACATCGCCATCGTCCTCGAGCGCATCATCCTGAAGCACCAGTAGCCTGTGCTTATCTCCGTCGTCGCCATCATCCTGGTCGCCCTCGTCTTCGATTTCCTGAACGGCTTCCACGACGCGGCGAACTCGGTCGCGACCGTCGTCTCGACCGGCACGCTGTCGCCCAACACCGCCGTCGCCTGGGCGGCCTTCTTCAACTTCGTGGCCGCCTTCGGATTCGGCGTGAAGGTCGCGACCACGCTCGGGAAGGGGGTCGTCGATCCGTCGGCCATCGATCGCTGGGTCGTGCTCGGCGGTCTGTGCGGCGCCATCACCTGGAACCTGATCACCTGGTGGCTGGGGCTGCCGGTCTCGTCGTCGCACGCCCTCATCGGCGGCCTGGCGGGGGCCGCGGTCGTGCACTCGGGTTTCTCGGTGCTGCTCCCGGCCGGGCTCGGGAAGATTCTGCTGTTCATCGTCCTGTCCCCGCTCATCGGGCTCAGCCTCGGCTTCCTGACGATGCTCCTCCTCCTCTGGCTGCACCGCAACTCGTATCCGTCCGTCGTGGACCGGCGCTTCAGGCGCCTGCAGCTGGTGTCGGCCGCCTTCTACAGTCTCGGGCACGGCACCAACGACGCGCAGAAGACGATGGGGGTCATCACCATCCTGCTGTTCTCCACGGGCTACATGAAGGAGTTCCACGTTCCGATCTGGGTCATCCTGATCTGCCACGCCGCCATCGCCGCCGGGACGCTCGCCGGTGGCTGGCGGATCGTCAAGACCATGGGAATGCGGATCACCAAGCTGCGGCCGATCGGCGGGTTCTCGGCCGAGACCGCCGGGGCGATCACCCTGCTCGGGACGGCCCTCTGGGGCATCCCGGTCTCGACGACGCACACCATCACCGGGGCGATCATGGGGGTGGGGGCGACGCACCGGCTGACCGCGGTGCGCTGGGGCGTGGCGCGGCAGATCGTCTGGGCCTGGATCCTGACGATCCCGATCTCAGCCGCGGTCTCGGCGGCGGCGTACCTGGTGATTCGCCTGTTCCTCTGACACCGTCTCGAGCACCCAGTAGCGGCCGTCGCGCAGGAGGAGCTGATCGGAGGTCGCCGGGCCCCAGGAGCCCCGCGGGTAAGGCGCGGGCGGCGGCGCCTTCCGGTCCTCCTGCGCCCGCGTCAGGGGATCGATGATCGACCAGGCCTGCTCGATCTCGTCCTCGCGCATGAACAGCGAGACGTCGCCGGTGAACGCGTCGAGGAGGAGCCGCTCGTACGCCTCCGGAGGGGCCTCCTTTGCCTCGTCGGCGAAGTGGAACACCAGGGCGGAGGAGCGCACCTCCATGCCGCGGTCCGGGACCTTGGTCTCGAAGCGGATGTGCACGCCTTCGTCGGGCTGGATCCCGAGGCTGATGCGGTTCGAGTCGAGTCTCCGACCCTGCGGCAAGTCGAACATGTTGTGCGGAGGCGCCAGGAACTGCACGACGATCTCGCTCACCCTCTTCGCCAGGCCCTTCCCCGAGCGCAGGTAGAACGGCACGCCCTGCCAGCGCCAGTTGTCGATGAACAGGCGGATCGCGGCATAGGTCGGTGTCCGCGAGTCCTTCCGCACCCCCGGCTCGCTCGTGTAGCCGTTGTACTGGCCGGCCACCAGATGGTGCAGCGCCTCGGCCTCGCCGATCCGCCGCACCGCGTCCAGGAGCTTCACCTTCTCGCCGCGCAGGGCATCGGCCTCGAAGCGGCTGGGCGCCTCGATGGCGACGAGACAGAGGAGCTGCATCAGGTGGTTCTGGAACATGTCGCGCAGCACGCCGGCGCCGTCGTAGTACGGCCCGCGGTCGTCGACCGATCCGGATTCCGCCACGGTGATCTGCACGTGGTCGATGAAGTTGCGGTTCCAAACCGGCTCGAACAGGAGGTTGGCGAATCGGAAGACCAGCAGGTTCTGCACCGTCTCCTTGCCCAGGAAGTGATCGATACGGAACACCTCCGATTCGTCGAAGGCCGACAGTACCTTGTGGTTGAGGGCGCGCGCCGAGTCGAGATCGTTCCCGAACGGTTTCTCGATGACGATGCGGCGGGCGGGGGCGGCGTCGGGGCGCGGCTTTCCGGCGAGGCCGGCCTCGAGCAGTCCGTCGATCGCCTTCGGGTACAGCCAGGGGGCCAGGGCAAGGTAGAAGATGCGCACACCGTCGCCGCCTTCGGACGCGAGCGTCCGGGTCAGGCCCGCGAGCCCTTCGCCGGACGACACGTCGCCCCGCACGTAGCGCAGGTGGCGCGCAAACTCCCGCCAGGCGGTCTGGTCGAACGGCGTGCCGCGTTCCTTCAGGGTGGCCTCGAGGTGAGCCTTGTAGCCGTCGTCGCCGAAGTCGTGGCGGGCGACACCGAGGATGCGCGCGCCCGCGGGCAGGCGGCCCTTGCGGTCGAGGCTGAACAGGGCGGGGACGAGCTTGCCCGCGGCGAGGCTGCCGGTCGCGCCGAAGATGACCAGCGTCGGCGCCGGGGCGCCGGCGCGCTCGGGCCTCATGGTCCCGGTCTCTTGATGGCGTGTCCGCCGAACTGGTTGCGCAGGGCCGCGAGCAGCCGGTCGGCGAACGACCCGGGCTGCCGGCTGCGGAAGCGGGCCATGAGGGACAGCGTGATCACGGGGGCGGGGACGGCGTTCTCGATCGACTCCTGCACCGTCCAGCGTCCTTCGCCCGAGTCCTCGACCCACGGCGCGATCCCCTCGAGGCGGGGGTTCTCCTGCAGCGCCCGGGCGGCCAGATCGAGGAGCCACGAGCGCACGACGCTGCCGTCCTGCCAGATCGCGGCGACCTGCTTCAGATCGAGACCGAACTCCTGTTTCGATTCGAGAAGCGCGAACCCCTCGGCGTAGGACTGCATCATGCCGTACTCGATGCCGTTGTGGATCATCTTGACGAAGTGGCCGGCCCCGGTGGGGCCGACCCGGCCCCAGCCCCGCTCGGGCGCCGGGGCGAGCGTGACGAAGGCGGGACGCAGACGCTCGACGACCTCCGCGGGGCCGCCGATCATCAGGCAGTACCCTTCGGTCAGACCCCAGACGCCCCCGCTGGTCCCCTCGTCCAGGTAGTGCAGCCCGCGAGGCGTCAGGAGGGCGGCGCGGCGAAGGTCATCCTTATAGTAGCTGTTGCCGCCGTCGACCAGCGCGTCGCCGGACGCGAGCAGCGAGCCGAGCCGCGTCACCGCCTCTTCGGTCGGGCCGCCCGCCGGCAGCATCAGCCACACGGCTCTCGGCGGCTTCAGGCGCGACACCAGGTCCTCCAGCGTCGCGGCGGGGACGAGCCCTTCCTTCGCGAACGCCTGGAGCGTCGCTTCATTGCGGACGTGACCCACGACGGTGTGGCCGCCGCGCATCCAGCGCCGAGCCATGTTGCCGCCCATGCGGCCGAGACCGACGATGCCGATCTGCATGCGTCACTCCTTCTCGAGCGCCTGGATCTTCTTCAGCCGGCGGACGTGCCGCTCCTCGCCGCTGAAGCGGGCGCCGAGGAAGGAGCGGGCCAGATCCTGCGCCAGCGCGTCCCCGACGACCCTCGCCCCGAGGCACAGCACGTTCGTGTCGTCGTGCTCGACGCCCTGCCGGGCGCTGTAGGTGTCGTGGCACAGGCCGGCACGCGCGCCGCGGATCTTGTTGGCGGCGACCGAAGCGCCGACGCCGCTGCCGCAGACGATGATGCCGCGCTCGGCCCTGCGCCCCGCCACCGCGCGGGCGACCGCGGCTGCGCTGTCGGGATAGTCGTCCTTCGGGTCGAGAGCGGGCGTGAGGTCCTGCACCGTGTGCCCCTCGCGGCGAAGCATCTCGACGAGGATGGTCTTCAGGGCGTACCCGGCGTGGTCGCAGCCGATCACGATGGTCATCGCGGACTCCTGTGGCGGAAGCGGGCGGCGCTCGGAGGTCTCATCGCACCAAGGATACCATCCCGGCGCGCGCCAGGACGCCGTCGGCCGCGACCTCGCCGCTGTGGACGCAGTCGGGCAGCCCGACGCCCCGCAGCCCGTTCCCCGCGACGAACAGCCCGCCGTGGCGCGACAGCCGATCGTCCACCGCCTGCGCCACCTCGAGGTGGCCGACCTCATACTGCGCCATCGCCGCAGTGTGGACGTAGGACCGGGCGAACAGAGGGGACGCCGTGATCCCCAGGATGTCGCGCAGGTCGTCGCGGACGATCCGCTCGAGGTGGGCGGGCTCGACCCCGTCGGAGGTCCGCCCGTCGAGGAAGGCGCGAAGCAGGACCTTGTCCGCGGGGGCGCGTCCCGGGAACTTGACGCTCGAGAACGAGCAGGCGACCAGCCGCCGGTTCTCGGTCCTGGGCACGACGAACCCGAAGCCGTCGAGAGGGTGGCTGACGTCGGCGCGGCGGTAGGCCAGGCTGACCGTGGCGGCGCCGCCGTAGGGGATCTGCGCCAGGAGATCGGCGAGCGGTGGGTCGAACGCCCGCACGAGCGGCGCCGCCACGCACGCGGGCGCGGCGAGGACGACGGCGTCGGCCTCGAGCGTCTCACCGCCGGAGATCGAGACCCTCCAGCGCGCCGCCGCCGGGGCGGCCGACACCGGCGCCGCGTCGAGTCGCAAAAGCCTCGCGCCAAGACGAAGCGAGCCGGCCGGCAGGGAGCCCGCCAGGCGGTCGGTGAGCGTCTGCAGTCCCGTCTTGAGCGTCACGAAGATCGAGTAGCGCGCCCCGCTGACTCCCGTCCGGGCTTCGGCCGGAAGGCTGCGGCGGGCGCGCAGGAGACCGAGGATCACGCTGCGATGCCGGCGCTCCAGCTCCAGGAAGCGGGGCATCGTGGCGCGCAGGCTGAGTCGCTCGGGGTCGGCGTTGTAGATGCCGGCCAGGAGCGGCTGCGCCAGACGGTCGAGGGTCTCCCGCCCGAAGCGCCGCCTCACGAAGGAGGCGAGGCTCTCGTCCGGGACGTCGGGCCCGCGTGGCAGGACGAGATCGCAGGCGGCGCGCAGCTTGCCCCCCAGGCCGAGGATCCGGGTCGTTGCGAACGGCAGCAGGCGGCTCGGAGCGAGAAGCTGGTAGCCTTCCGGGATCGGCCGCAACGCTCCGCGGGTGTACACGAAGGATCGGCGAAGGGTCGGGTTCGTGCCGACGATCTCGTCCGCGAGACCGGCTCTCCTGCAGAGATCGATCCCCCAAGGCTTGTCGGAGACGAAGCAGTCGGGCCCTCCTTCGATGACGCAGCCATCCACGTGGTCGGTCGCGATCACTCCGCCGGCGCGGGGCGCGGCCTCGAGCACCGCCAGTTCGAGGGGGATGCCCCGATCGCGGGACTGGGCCAGGAGGCGATGGGCGCAGGCGAGCCCGCCGACGCCGGCGCCGGCGACGATCACCCTGATCCCGCTCATCCTCCCGTCACCACGTCCCGCACCACGAGGGCGAGCATGCGGATGAAGGAAGGATGGTCACCCGGTGTTCCCGCGCGGAAGAAGCCGATCCCGAGCCCGTCCGCGGTCCTGCGGGCGGCGATGTCGAGGTCGTAGAGGACCTCCACGTGATCGCTCAGGAAACCGATCGGCGACACGACGACGTCCTGGGCGCCGTCCCGCTGCAGGGTGCGGAGCGCGTCGCCGATGTCCGGCTCGAGCCAGGGGTCCGACGGGTTGCCGCTGCGGCTCGTGAAGGCGAGCGACCAGGTCGCAACACCCAGGCGACCGGCCAGAAGGCCGGCGGTGCGCCTCAGACCCGCGGTGTATCCCGATCGTTCGGCCATCCCGGTCGGGAGGCTGTGCGCCGTGAAGACGACTCGCGCGCGGCCGCGCCGCGCTTCCGGAACCGAGGCGATGGCGGCCAGGGTCCGTTCGGCGAGCGCCTCGATGAGGAGTGGATGATCGGACCAGGCCGCGACGTAATCGACGACGGGGGCGGAATCGCCCAGCCGCCCGCGCGCCTCGTCCACGCTCGCGAGATACGCCTCCCAGGAGGGGGGGGAGCGGTGCGCGGCGAGGACCACG